>Ga0302133_10000006_pt1 | contig 129128 bp, 102 predicted proteins | sample CB9_331_MG_FD_203121 | JGI IMG/M metagenome (GOLD analysis project Ga0302133, IMG submission 203121) | Marine microbial communities from Western Arctic Ocean, Canada - CB9_33.1 | ecosystem: Environmental > Aquatic > Marine > Oceanic | place: Canada: Western Arctic Ocean | collected 2017-09-19 | reverse complement strand
CCGACATCACGCTCGAAGGATACGCCTTCACTGGCTTGTCTGGCAGGGTGATCGCGAATGTCTCGATGGTTCTGCACATCGAGGTTCCCGAGGCGCTGACTTCAGATGAGATTCGCATCACGATTGCGGCGGACGGACCCGAGAGGCTCGTTCGAACGATTGCACGGACCTTCAATGGCGTCTATCGGATGGATAACCCGATGGTGGTGTCGATGGATGATCTGCAGGCTTGGACCTGGAGTGATTTGGGTAATTCTTCTGTGACTGTGGATTATGTCTCCAACGGCGCGCCGGATGATTCTGAGGTGCGCGTCGATGCGGTTGGGATTCGCGTCAAATATCACCAACCGTGGTATTCATTCGAGACAGCACGGGCGAGTCATTCGGTGAGTGGCTTGTCGATGCCCGTGCTCGATTTCGGGCCTTATGACGGTCAAATTTCGGACTTGAATAGAATTAGTTGTGGCCTTACGCCAGAGGGGCCAAATTCAGGCACGTGGGCTTTTGAAGTCGGGACGCCTTACGATCAGGAGCTGGGCAGAATCCACATCTTCGGGACTGGAAATTACACAATCGTAACATATACCTCATTGTTTGATGAGGATAGTCCTTCGGATGATAATCTGGAGAAAGTCCTGAATTCAGGGGATCTGATGAAGAATCAAACCTATGTCAGAGTGATTATCGAAGATGGCTGCATCTCCGGTGCTCGTATTGACATCAATGACCCGCACTTGGTAGTTCAAGGATGGACTTCGGGCTCGACTGCTGGACTGGCTTCCCTCGGCAGCAACATTCTCTTCGCAGTCGGTTCTGAACTTGTCAACTCGACGCCGATAACGCCTGGAGCCTTCTCTATCTCTGTGCCGATTGGTCATGCGCTTCCTAGCCTGAACGAAGCTCTCGATATCGCTGTAGGCGCGAGATTCCAGTGGTCCTCGAATGGTGCGGCGGAAACTACCGTTGTTCACATAACTTCGATGTCGATAGTGGGCGGATTCCACCTTGAATGGGATCTCTCGGTCACCTGTTCTCCGCTGGTCAACATCGAGATGGATGAGGATGGAGGTGGCCTATTGATTCCGATGGCCAGTCGCTGCGAAGACGACCTGACCGCTTGGGAGGAACTACAGGTATTCGCTTTCACAGAGGATTCCGAATTGATTGAAGTCTCGGCCGTGGGAGGCGATATCAGGATTCAACCGGTCACAGACGCAAGCGGGGATGCTGCCATCATCTATGGCGTCGTCGATGCGAGTGGGAATCAATGGATTGACGATGTCCTTGTCCACATCAGCCCAGTCGAGGACCCTCCCTCGATATCCGGGCTACCAGTCATCACCTACATTGAACTCGGGCAGACACGGGTCATCGACGTTGATATCTCGGACCCCGACACGAGCAATCTGCTGATCACCACAAGCCGCTCGTGGGCGACGATAGACGACTTCGGCGACCTCATCCTGACCCCAGTCGAGCCAGGCGTTCACATGGTCGAAATCATCGCCACCGATGGTACCCACACTGCGAGACAGAGCATCGAGGTCGTCGTCACGGCGATGCCCGACCTCGTCCTCGAGAATCTTGAGGTCTGGCTGGGTGGAGCATCGGTCAGCGTGGTGAACGAAGGCGATGTGGTGCAACTCAAGGTCTACGTGCGCAACGAAGGGCGCGGTGTGGCTAATGGAGTCGATGTCAGATGCTGGCTCGACGGAGTTCTGGTCGGCTCCTCGATGATTGATTCGATATCTCCGGGTGGCCTTGGCATCGCCACCTGTGATACTCAGTTCAACAGCGCAGGAACTGCCCTCATCAATGCCATGGTCGACGGCACAGATTCGATCGAGGAAGCGAACGAGGATAACAACGAGATAGGCATCTCAATCGACGTTCGAAGCCGGAATGACGGCGGCGGAGTCGGTGGAATCGACCGCGGGCCCACGATTCTCGCTGCCGCAATAGGAATCGTCGTCATCTCATTCGCAGCCCTGCAGATGAGCCAGGGACGGGTCAGCAAGCCATTTCGCAAGATGAAGTGAAACTGAACGATTCTGACGCTTTCGAGCATTCGTCTGGCTGATAAACGTCGAAAATCGGGGAATGGTTATACCCGAATCGATTGCCAAAGAAACTTACCCGCTCCGCTATGGAGTGTGGTGGTGTGTGAGAATAATGATGAAGTTGAAAGTCCGTATAGAGACGGATGAGTGGATCTACGAAGAGCACGAAGTTCAGTGAACTCAGCTCTTCGACCAGGTCTGCGGATATGTTCCAGCCTGCATCAGAACGACCTTCGGTCGAGCGACTTCGCCGGATTGCATCGAAGCGAGTTTTTTCGCGTCAACATTGGTTTCAGCGATTGCAACTGCCTCACCTTTGAGGGTTTCAAGAACTACGGTTGAGCCCTTCTCGATGCTCTCATCGAGGCTGACGACGCCGGGTCTCGCCAGTGCTGCTCCGTGTGAAATCGCTGCTGCTGCGCCATCCTTGACGACAATGCTGGGCAGGTGAGCGAGGATGCGCTCGACGGGTGCTATGAGATGGCGCAGGGCGCGATCGTCATCGTGCTCGCGCAGTAGGAAGACCGCGTCGGTCATTTGCTGCATCGTGCAAGCGTGTGATTGGTCGAACGGGCCTGTGTTGTCGCGGTGCAGTTCGACGAGTTCGCAGGTCGTGTCGAGGAGGAGGCCGATGTCGCGGGCCAGTGTTCGGATGTAGGTGCCCGCGTTACAACGGATGGTGAGAATGGCTATTCTGGATTCCGTGTCGGATTCAATCAATCTGAATTCATGGAGTACACGGCTTCTGACCTGTACCTTGACTGCGGATTCGAGTGGTGGGACATTGTAGATCTCACCTTTCAGAGTCCCGATGAGTCCGATTAGTTCTCCGTCGCTGACCTCTCTGCCGAACTTGAGGATGGCGATGTAGCGCTTGTCGCCGGTCAGTACGATATCTGTGAGTCTTGTTGCCTTTCCACACAGCATCGTCAGCAAACCGGTGGCGAAGGGATCGAGGGTTCCACCGTGGCCCAGGCGCTGTATTCCGAGCATTTCACGGGCCCATGCGGTCAATTGATGACTGGTCGGGCCGCGTGGTTTGTCGATCATGAGGACACCCGCATCGAGCAGTGCTTCGATGGGGCGGTCCTCGGGTGGGCAGCCGTGTTTCGGATCGCTTGAAGCCGTATCATCGAGTGTCAGCATCGTCATTCAATCATCCCCCATCTCTGTCTCGACTAGCGCGTATACTTCCTCGGCACTCAGATCATTGGCGTCGATGACGAGCGTGTACGGAGTCATGTCGTCGAGGTCTATGTCATAGAGGCTTCTGTATCGAGCCTTGTCTGCCGCCTGTCTGCGGCTCGATTCGCCCAATCGAAGTTCGTATTCACCGCCCTCGCGGTTCTGAACGCGGCGAGCCCTCTCCTCGTCTGAAGTGTCGATCCAGACGCGGATGCAATCGATGTCCAGTCGGTGTGCCCACCAGCCGCTGAGTCGGCTCTCGATAACTTCGGGGCCCGTCGAATCGGTCATAGCCTGTTTCAGTCTGAAGTCCAACGATCGGTCGACATCGAGGTCATTCTTGCACAATTCACTGAAATCATGCACTGAAAGGTCTCGGCGCTCAGCCTCGGCTCGGAACACATCACCGCCATTCAGTGAGCGCCAACCCATCTCCGCACATATCCGCCGAACCAGCGTCGAGGTGCCACTGCCTGGCGCGCCGCTGATGGTTATCTCGACCATTACCCTCACCGCCACTCATTGAGGCATACACCACATCGCAACCGACCAGTATTCGTCCTCGAGACCATCCTCGAAGAGCAATCAGGGCACTCAGTACCCTGCTTCGGCGGTGCTGCATGTACATTTCCGCTGCTTCGCGCTCGCTCCGCCTGAGCCTGAGCCTTTCCAGCCCGCTTGCGTGGACCGTCACGACCCCTGCGCTGGCCTTTCCGGGTTCGTTGTGATCCACTCTTCGAGGCTCGCTCTTCCTGTAGCAGGTGCAACAGAGGCTCTGGAATCGGGTCACCGGCGAGAATCAGAGGGTGCTTTCGATAACGCAGGAGTTTCAGGTGCCTGTCGATTATCCTTCCCAGTGGTGCGCTCATGGCGATGTAGGTGAAGACCCAGGCGGGGAAGATCCACATAACTCGGGCTTCCATCTCCCACATCGGCTGCCATGGAACACTGACATAATCGACTCTGAATTCCAAGACTGAGTTCGCCATCCAGCTGAAAATCGCGATGATGAAGACCATGGTGAACACCATCGGCTTCATCGTCGCCGATTGCATCGCCATCTGGTCGGGCATCATTTCCATCTGCAATTGCCGCATCTTCTCGACCCGAGCGGTGTCTCTAGCCGCCCGGGCTTCATCCGTCTGGCGCTTCATCTGCTTGTTACGATGAGCGAAATGGGCTTGGGTGAGTGGGTCCAAGAAGAAGGATCTGATGATGGTGTTCACCACCATGATCGACGAGCCTATGATGAATACTGTCGGGACGAACCATTTGTCATGGAAAGGCAACAGCGGCTCGATTACCGAACCGGCTCCGACTGCGAGGCCGGTCCGCAGTCCCGGAACGAGCATTATTGTGAGCATCATCGCCAGTAGAACCAGCATCGGCGTCATCATGCCGGCGGTTGCTTGACCCTGAGCACCGCCACCACCTGCTGCCGCTGCCATGCTGCTGCCCTCGATGGATGTCGGATGAAGGATTCGGTCAGGCTCACATGAAATGTGAGCCAACTTCACTTGAATTGATAACTGCAGGTTTCACAGAGAGAGGCTCCTATCGAGGCCTCTGTGCCACAAGCGGGACAGATGTCGGGAACAGGGTCACCGACGTCCTTGGCCTCTGACTCGGGTTCAGAGTTCTCCTCGGATGCCTCCTCGGACTCGTATTCAGGCCAATCCTCGACCTCTTCCTCAGCGGCATCACCTGACTCTTCCTCAAGCTCATCCTCTGCCTCTTCATCGGAATCGTCCGCTGGTTCTTCATCGGAATCGTCCGCTGGTTCTTCATCGAGCTCTTCATCTGGCTCTTGGTCTAGCTCAGACTCGGTCTCCGATTTTCCGGCCCGTGAACGTGCAGCCGGTTTCTCCTTGGCGGCCTCGTCGACCCATTCAGGTAGATTGGGTTCTTCGTCGACCTCGTCACCGAAGGTGGCGCCGTGGTAATCCTGTGCATCGGCGACCTTGTATTCACTTTCAGCATCTCCTTGGATCTCGAGCACGACTTCGATTCTCTCGTTCTGCTCGATTCTCCCGATCGGCCACGATACATGGATTCCTTCGCGGGCGGGTTCCTTGGTGAAATCGACCTCCCTCTCGCCAGATAACGTCGACCGAACGCTCGAGCGCTCGATGTTGAAAGTACCCGGGACGACATCGTGCAGAGTCAGATCTTCGAGCGCGCTGTCGGAATCATTCTGGAACATAAGGAGAATCTCGTATCGACCCGGCCCAGCAGCGGGGAAGACTTCCTTGCCGGTCGAGAAGCGGCGTCGGCGGTGGACGACGCGGACCATTGGTGCTCGATTACTGTACCGCGTCGCCACCGGACCGAAGCGTTCCATGCTGAAATCGCTGCGAATCGGAGCGGCCAGACGGCCGTTCTTGGGCGAGGGGTCCACCGCATGCAGTGGATAACTGATGATCAGGGATTTGCCCGGCTGCAAGCCCAATGGAGCTGAAGTCCCGACGGTTATCCTCAGCGCATGGCCTTGCGAGTCGGGGGAGACGAGGTGTTCCTCCAACTGCGTCCCATCGACCACCTCGATACGATATTGTTCCTCTTTGAGGTCCGTCCCCTCGATCTCTATCCGGACCTGATCCGTCTGCGGAGGAGTGAAGATTCCCGGAATGTCATCGAGCAGGCGCATGACGTTTATCGGGGCTGAGCCGGTGTTCTCGACGACCGTCGTGCAATCGAGGTCGGAAGGCACGTAAGAGCGGATTCGAGAGATGCTGTATTGTTTGTTGACTTCAGCGTCCAGGACCTTGATACTGCGTTCCTTCAATTCCAGATGGCCGGTCGATTCGACATTCGCTCGTGGCAGAATCGAGTAGTTGATCTCGTGTGTGAAGTTTGGTTTATCGATGGTTTCGATGCGCTTCTCCAACGAATCCCAGAGTCCCTCTGGAGGAATGTCTTCGCGTAGATCGTGCATCTCGAGGAATGGTTTCTCCCGCCCTGCCAACCACACCGTCGCTCCCGATAAGCTGACCACGAACGATGATCGATTCTCGACGACCAGCTTGCAGTAGAAGACATCCGGTCGGTCGTCTTCTCTGGGGCTGACATAGCCGAATTGGCGAGCCCTCGATGAAACCGAGTCGAATTCGGCTCGAGATACCGTTGCTTCACAGGCGTATGCGGCGCTGACTGCGCCGGTCGCGAACCTCTGGACAGTCCGCGTTGTGACTCTGGGATTCACTGCGAGAGTGGCACTCTCGCCGACCGAGAGTCTGCCGATGCGCCAGATGAGTTCGCCATCCTTGATGTCGTACTCGGCTCCATCGTCGAGTTCGAAATTGTCTGGCAAGGCGCGCCGAACAACGACTTCGTTGAGGGATACCGGCGCGACGTTCGCGACGTGCAGACGGACGAGAATCTCCTGCGAATCCTTGGCGAAGACCATCGAGAGGCTCGGTTCCTGTGAGCGCTCCGGCTCGGTGTCAATGTGTTCCGAGACGATCAGCATCCTTGGCCCCGAAGCCGTGTAAGGTAGATTGGTGGTTTGTGTCGCATCGAGTTCACGCACAGTGATGGCGCCGCCGCCGATGTCCGTTGAGCTGGTGTTCTGGAGTTGGATTTCGATATCCCAGACGCGGTCCTTGCGGCTCGAATTTCGTAGGATCAATTCACCATCAATCGTTTGCTGGCGGATCGAGCCGTCCGGATTGAGTACACTCTCTTCCTTCTCCTTCAGAGTGACGTAGAGTTTGTCGCCCGGAATGGCATCGACGTCGGCTGCGTGGCGCAGATTCGGGGATAATTGTGGCGAGGCTTCCTTCGGAGGAGGTGGTGGTGGCACCGAAGTTCCTTTGTCGGCGAAGGGATCGGTGGATATTCCACTCGACTCGGCTTCGAGCGCCGCGTCGAGGGCGGCGTTGATATCCGAGACCCTTGAATCGGTTGGTTCCTCATCAAACCATTCTGGATCGTCGCTGGCTGGCTGATTTTCAAAGACAGCCAGCGAATCAGCCAGAGATTCATCCTCCTCATCGCTCTCCGCGGACCCTTCACCCTCCCCTGTAGAAGTGCCTAGACTGCTCCCCCCAGTCTCGTAACCTGACGGGGGGGATGTCGGAGGCGGTCCCAATGAGGCAGGCGCTGGTTCTGGAGCTAACCCCGGGGGCGGAGGCGGTGGTGTATCAAAGCCAGCCGGCGGGGGCGGTGGAGTATCGAAACCAGCCGGTGGGGGCGGGGGTGCATCGAAGTCCGCAGCAGGAGGTGGTGCATCAGGCTCATCGATGCTCAAGGATTCGAGTTCCTGCAAGATTTCAGAGACATCGTCCTCATCCTCTTCATCAGCGAACCCAGGTGGAAGAGGAGGAGGCGGAGGTGGAGGCATGCCGGAGGGCGCAGGAGGAGGTGTATCAGACATAGTGCTCGGCAGCCCCGAAGGTAGGCGGTGACGGCCATTCGGCTCGTTTAATTGTTGCTCGCGCGCAGTCCTGTAGGACTGATTCAGTTCACGAATGGTTGAATTACCCCTCCGGCGGGCAGTAGTCGTGAGCAATCAGGACGGAACCACCCCGCCAGTCGTCTTCGTGGTCGGCACGGCTGGTGCTGGCAAGAGCACTCTGGTCACTGCCTTTCAACGCTGGGCGCGATTTCTGGAGATCGACGTCTTGACGATAAATCTCGATCCAGGGGCCGAGAGGGTGCATTTTGATCCGGAATTCGATGTTCGGGATATTGTTTCACTCTCCGACGTGATGGATGAATACGACCTCGGTCCCAATGGGGCACAGATTCTCGCCGCGGACCTCGTCGCTTCACAGGCATTCGATATCTATGAGGAGATCGAAGGGTTATCGGGAGACATCCTCATCATCGATACTCCGGGACAGGTCGAATTGTTCGCTTTCCGCGAGGCGTCCACCCACCTCGTAGAAGTTCTCGGACAAGGACGAGCTTGTCTCGTCTTCCTCTTCGACCCAATGCTTTCGCAGACACCGAGCGGCTTCGTCTCGCAGATGTTATTGTCGTCGATCGTGCATTTCAGACTCGGACTGCCAACAGCCAATTTCCTTTCCAAGGCCGATCTTCTGCCCCCTGAGGATCTCGCTCGTATTCTTGAGTGGGGTGATGATCTCGATGTTCTCGAAGCAGCTCTGTATGAGGAATCGGCGTCGGAGTCTGCGAGCCAGAATTCAGGTACTTCACGCGCTGAGTTCGCCATCGGTCAACTTCGGATGATGCAGCACGCAGCCATCCTACCGGGCCTCGTACCACTCTCGAGCGAAGAGGAAGAAGGACTGGCCGATCTCTTGACATTCGCTCAGACGGTATTCGGCGGGATGGCTGACATGAGGGATGGCTTCGCAGGAGACATCGAACATGAACTCCAATGAAAAGAAGGACCTTCTGGCGATCGATGATTTCGTAGAGGATCTACCAGATATCATCGATTGGGCGATTCGTTACAAAAACGATACGGAGATTCACGACGATTTCAAACCCTTGGATGGCTTATCCATCGGTTCGATCTACGAGAAGCCTTCGACCAGAACCCGAGTCTCATTCGAAGTCGGTGTGCATAAATTGGGAGGTCAATCGCTGACCCTTCTTACAAATGACATCCAACTGGGAAAGTCGGAGTCGATCGCAGACACCGCTGCGGTACTTTCGCGCTTCCTAGACGGCATCACCTACCGTTGTTTTGGTCATGAAGACGTCGCTGAACTGGCTCGCACCGCAACGGTTCCGGTCATTAATGCGTTGTCGGATCTGCACCATCCCTGTCAGTCTGCTGCTGATCTCATGACCATCACCGAATTCGGCCAGAAAGACGCTGGACACATAGCCTGGGTCGGTGATGGCAACAACGTCTTGCACGATCTCGTCCTGGCGGGAGTCGCCCTTGGCCACGATGTCAAGTATGCCACACCAGAGGGGATGGAACCTGATTCTGGAGTCATGGCTCGAGCGAGAAGAATCGCCGAGAGAACCGGAGCGAGGATCACCGGCAGCAACGATCCTGTCGAAGCGGTCAGCGATGCGGGTGTCGTCTACACCGACATTTTCGTCTCGATGGGGGAAGAACACATGTCTGACAAATTGGCCAAGTTTGAAGGCTTCCAGATAAACGAGGATCTCGTCGCCCATGCAGACTCTGATTACCTGTTCATGCACTGTCTGCCAGCTCATCGGGGCGAGGAAGTCAGCGATGCGGTTATCGATTCGAAGAACAGCATCGTCTTCGATCAGGCTGAAAACAGGATGTGGGCACAGATGTCACTCTTGACATATATGTGCAACGAGGAAGCCTGGCAAGCCTATCACGCCTTGCAATGATCAGACCAGAGCGCTGATCAGTATACCAATCAAAGCGAGAATCATCGATTTCTTAGTCATCTTCTGAGCTGCGGTATCCTCAGCGAGGAAGAGGTGCTTCTTGACGACGGTCAGCGTGAACAGGGCTGGAGCCATCAGAATCAGATGGATATCGGGGAAGACGTTGAGGGCGAAGGGAGAGATCAGGGCAATCATGGTCACGAGAAGTATCGCCCAAGCAACGGATCTGGCCTTCTCGGCCCCAACTCTCATCGCGAATGTGTTTCTACCCTCATCGCCCTCCATATCCTCGATATCCTTGATAATCTCACGAGCGAGATTGTACAGTGTGCCGATGAAGAAGAGGGACATTGCTCGCTGATTCCACGGGTCGAACACACCGGCTGCACCGAACAGCACCACAAGTCCGACCGAAAGCGAAATGGCTAGATTACCAGGCAGACCCCTCTCCTTCAGACCGAGGGTGACGGAGCCGATCGATTCATAATTCACCAGCAGCAGAATCGCAGCAAGCCAGATGAAGACGGCGGGATACCAACTGCTGAAGTCCTCTGTCAATCCCGATGCTATCAGGCCACCTTGGGCGAGACTGCCGAGAGAGATCGCCATCATCAGCAGGATGCCGTTGCGAGCCGACGAGATTGAGATTCGGCCAGAAGGAATGGGGCGGCCGGGTTGATTCACTTTGTCGATATCGAGGTCGAGATAATCGTTGAGAGCATTCCACGAAGCCATGAAGGAATAGACCGAGAGGCCGAGAAGAAGGGTGATTCTCGCCTCGTCGCCGGACGGTATCGCCTCGAGTGCGAGAGTGGCGCCGAGGAAAACTCCGACAAGACCAGTAATGCAGTTACCGGCTCGGAATAATTCCAACCAATCCGAGAAGCTCGCCACAAGACGGCGGCGGGTCATGCGGTATTGATTGCTTGCCCATCTCAAGCCGGAATCAATTGTTGCTCATCAGCCAACGCCCAGACGCAGACAGTGTAAACGCTGCCGCGGAACTGCCCACGCTTATGGCCTACTTTGGCGAAGCGGCGATCCTTGGCGAGGATGTTGCCGACTTGATTCATCGTCGCACCCCATCGAAATCTCTCATTGAGATGGTCGAAGACCTCGACCGTGTTCGCAGTGCCCTGTTCTTCCAACAGTACACGAATGGCCTCACGCAGTCGGTAAGTTCGGGACATCAGAGCGCCTCCACCTTAGCATGCCGAGATGAATCTAGCGAGGCGAGTACCCTTGCGTGTAGTCCATTCCAACTCGATCTGTTGACATTCACGCGCATGGCAGGTTTCGGCAGAGGTTGCCAAGCGCCTCGATCAGCTATGCGACCTGTTGAGTTGACCAACTGGCTGTTTCGGCGTGTGGCAGGGCTGTTCGTAGTCTTCCTCAGAGTCCGGAGGCAGACTATCCTGACGGGGTCAGGGCGCTTCCTGTAGATTCGATGGCTGTTGTGGTTCGGGCTTCGGTTCATGGCCTGATGACGCACGGTCAGCATATCAACCGCCGGAACAGAGTCCTAACTGAAAGTGAAAGTGAATACGTAAGTGAATATGAAGAGCAAAATAGACGCTCCATCCATCGTTTTCAAATACGGAATGGGGGTGGCGCGACCACCACGCTCGTGTAGTGTAGTTCGGTCCATCATGACGGACTCTCGATCCGTCGACCCGGGTTCAAATCCCGGCACGAGCACCAAATCTAATTCTAGCAGATTATTAGAATAGGCATTCATCCACTGAACAATCCAAGACCTATCATCGGTGTCACGGAGGACTCCTGAATAGGTCAGAACGGTCTTAAGTGCCGCTTCGTTGCAGTAGTAAGGTCCGAATGCGTGTAGAGCATGATGTGAAATTGACCTTTGACGACGTTTTGATTCGTCCGAAGCGCAGCACGCTGGTTTCACGCTCCGATGTGACACTGGAACGCGAGTTCAAATTCCGCCACACCAGCACCACTTGGGCTGGCGTGCCGATAGTTGCAGCCAACATGGACACTACCGGACTGTTCTCGATCGCCAAGGTCCTGCAGAACCACGGCATGATCACCTGCCTGCAGAAATTCTACGCCACCCGCGAATACAGCGCCGCTTGGGAGGACGGCGTCGACCCCAGCCATGTAGCTGCCACCTGCGGCTCGACCGAGAAGAGTTTCAGCCTCCTGAAACGAAAGATGGCGACCAATCCTGACATTCCCTTCATTTGCATCGATGTAGCGAATGGTTACCGCGAGGTGTTCTTGGATTTCGTCAAGAGTGTCCGCGATGAATTCCCTGACAAGATCATCATCGCCGGCAACGTCGCGACGCGAGAGATGACCGAAGCGCTCGTCCTCGCGGGCGCGGACATCGTCAAGGTCGGCATCGGCCCTGGCTCGGTCTGCACCACTCGAAAAGTCGCGGGCGTGGGATATCCACAGCTCTCTGCCATCGCCGAGTGCGCCGACGCAGCCCATGGCCTCGCCGGCCATGTCATGGCCGACGGCGGCTGTTCTTCACCAGGCGATGTCGCCAAAGCATTCGCCGCCGGTGCCGATTTCGTCATGCTCGGAGGCATGTTCGCCGGCCACGACGAGTCCGGCGGCGAAGTCACCGAAGGTCTCGACGGGCTCTACAAATCGTTCTACGGGATGTCCTCGGCAAAAGCGATGGAAGCCCATTACGGCGAGGTGGCCCGCCACCGAGCTCCCGAGGGCAAAGAGGTTCGAGTGCCGTATCGAGGGTCGTTGGAAACAACGGTTCAAGCGATTCTGGGCGGAGTCCGCTCAGCCTGCTCATACGTCGGCGCTCGCCGCATCAAGGACCTGCCGAAATGCACCACTTTCATACGCGTGACACAGACCACGAACGAAGTCTACCAGCGCTTCGACGTCGAGAAATGATGCACGTCTCGTCTCTCAGATGTCGAGCACGACTTGAGCCATCCAACCCGGACCTTCGAAGGTCGGAATCGAATCCACCCCTTCGACCATCTCGGACTCGGAAATCTCCCGCAGAACGAGGTCGTGCAGAGTCACGGCCTTCACCTCGACCTCGAGTTCAACAAATTCGGAATCGACCCATGACACCTGTGCAGCGATGCGATTCTGTGACGTCTGAAGGCTCGCATCGACTAGCCATCTGTTCTCTGCTGCGCCTTGGTACAGCACCTCTTCCAACCATCGCACCAAGCCCCTCTCCAGGTCTCCTCCTACGACGTCGACGGACCACTCCGCCACGCTGCGTTGGTGTTGGGGCAGTTCCCTCGCGCCTCGCTCGGAGAGTTGGATCGACTGCATTGCCAGAGCAGATTCTCGCAGAGTTTCCTCGACGGTGGGCGCAAAAGCGCGAAACCCGATGTCCGCAGTCGTCGGCATGATCCACCAGGACATCGTTACAACCTCGGTTCCCGCAGGGTGGCTAGAAGATGATACCCACTGGTCAGTTGTGTTCGCACAACTCGCCCTGACTAGGGAAACTGGTCGGATCCTTGGGATTCGTATTCCATTTGTTCTCACACTTGTTGATGTATCCATCACCGTCAGAGTCGATGTTCGCGTCGGCGGGATCCATCGGATCGAAACCGAAGTAATATTCCCATCCGGACCACATTCCATCATTATCGTGATCCTGATGATAGACTTCTGAGCCATCCTTCCAGCCATCACCATCGGTATCGGCATTGACAGCGTCGGTTCCGTTCTGGTATTCCTCGAAGTTGGTGAAATTCTCCAGATCGTCGTAGAACATCCGACCGTTGTTGGTGGTCGGATCGATGTGGCACTCTGCGTTCTGAGGATCATCCCATCCGGGACAATAGCGATTCAGTAAATGCGTTCTATTCAGACCATCGCCGTCGAAGTCCTCGGAGCCATCGTCGATGCCGTCGAGGTCCGAATCAGGCATCCTCGGATCCATTGGTCCTCGAGCTCCGAGGGCGTCTAGAGTGTTGTTGTCGACCAGGCCACCACTGATGGCTCGCTCGGAAGCAGAGACCTCCCATCCGTCCGGCAGCAGGTCTCCGTCTGTATCATCATCGACTGGATTCGTGTCCCAGCGATTCGGTGCTTCAAGGGAGTTGAGCAGGGTGTCGTTATCGATGTCGAAGGAGGAATCCGGCATCGAGCCGTATGAAGGGTCGAGAGCCCATCGACCCTCGGCTGGAATTATGAAACCTGTTATATTCATCTCGTAAACGAAATACTTCGGGTCGAGGGCACCATCGCCGTTGCGGTCCCCGCTAGTCTGGAAGCCCTTGAGATAACTGTCCCAGACCCAGCCGCCGGGTCCCAGTCCACATTCGATCATCGAGTCGCATCCTAGAGGCAGCCAGTTCTGTGTCGTCACCCAGAGGCTGTGGCTGTTGGTGTTCTGCTGCACCGAGAAGACCTGCATCTCCCAGCCGTCGGGCTGACCATCGTCGTCGGTGTCATTGTCGAGTGGGTTGGTCGCGCTCTGCCATGGGCGAGGTATGTGGAGGACTTCTCCGCCATCGTTCAGCCCGTCGTCATCGGTGTCGGCATTGTTGGCGTGTGTGATGTACTGATCCAATCCATCGACTACTTCCTCGCCGTCGTCGAGGCCATCGTTGTCCGTATCGAACATCGAGGCGTTGGTGAAGTAAACTGTGCCGTTCCACATGAATCCGTCAACAGCCTCGGTGAAATCCTCGAGGCCATCGCTGTCGGTGTCGCGGTCGGTCGCGTTGGTGAAAGTCGTGTAGTATTCCATCGCGTCCGAAAGTCCATCGCGATCGGTATCGTAAACTCCAGGATCTGAACGGACGAGAACGTCTCGTACGCCCATATCGACGATGCGAATCGTCCAACCGATGACCTCGATGCCATCGATTAGACCGTCGTTGTCAGTGTCTGCCACGAGAGGGTCGGTCGAGCGACCGTCGACGATTCCATCACCATCTCGGTCGCGGGCGTTGTATTCGTCGAGGTTGGTGAAGCGCTCGTGATCCTCGACAACGATTGCGAGGTCCTGAATCCGGCTCTTTACCTCCTCGCCTATCTCGACATCGATCGCATAGACCCAACCAGCTGTCGGTGTCTTCACTGGCAGGTTGACATACTGGCTGTCCTGAACCGTCCGCACCCAGAAGATGGTGCGGTTCACCTGCACGTAGTCGCCGACCTCGACGACTATGCTGTGTATCGTGGTGACGCCGACGAGGTCGGTGAAGCGAACACCGCCATCGCCATCGGCGTCGTAACCGTCGAAATCAGGATCCTCCTCTGCATTGCTGCCATCTTGAGGATGGATGCCGCTGTGATACTCCCAACCATCAGGCATGCCATCAGCGTCGGTGTCAGGATCGAGTGGGCTGGTGAAATTGGTCGGGCCCCAGGTATAGGCAACCTCGTACTCCTCGACGTTGTTGAGTCCGTCCTCATCAACATCGCCATAGGCGTCGGTCGAGTTAGCGGGGTCGAGCAGGGTGTTGTAGCAATACTCGTATCCATCGGGCATTCCATCACCATCCGTGTCCCAGTCACCCGGTCCATTGAGGCGACCGTCGCCATCCATGTCCTGGTTGAACCAGGTCAGGTCGCCGATTCCGCTCATCAGACTGGAGTATGGTGCATCCATGCTAATGGTGCCGAACTGCGGCACGCCGCAATGGACCTGAAGATCGAGACTCCCAAATGCGACCTCTACGCGGTCTGGAATCAGATCATTGTCACTATCCTCCTCGAGAGGATTGGTGTCGTAGCGCTCCTCGAGATAATTCGGCAATGAGTCTGGACCCTGTCTGTCGATGTCGAGAACCGAATCACAGGAATGCTTGCCGTTGGGTCCGACGGGCAGCTCATTCCAGGTCTTGCTGCCGATGATCAGCAGCATCTCGGCCTCGACCTGCGGAGTAAGGAGCGGGCAGCCCCAGTTGGGGTTGAGAGGATCGAGCAGGGTGATGGGACCTTGAGGGGTCTGTACAGTCTCGGTATAGAGCGATTCCCAGCGGTCGTTGAGGCCATCTCCATCGCTGTCCCGGACGGTTGGATTGGTTCCCAATGCTGCTTCTTGCTCATTGGTCAAACCGTCACGATCAGGGTCTCCGAAGGCGCCGTTATCTGGATCGGGGAAGGTCTCATTCTGCTCGCCGGCCTCTCCGCCGTCAGGAGGATTGCCTTCGATGTCGCCTGTCGTCGCCTCACCACTGTCGAGTGGATCGAGACCATTCTGTATCTCCCAACCGTCTTCCATGCCATCGCCATCGGTGTCGTTGTTCCGCCAATCCGTGCCATAGAGCGTCTGCTCCATCCGGTCGGGCAAGCCGTCGTTATCGAAGTCCTCGCCGCCGTGTTGATCCTCAGGGCCGCTGGGAAGAATATCTTCTCCAGCTGGTTCGAAGCCGCCGGATACTGTCGTCGAAAGGCCGGCGTCGATGATGGTGTAGAAGCCTGCAAGACAGAGGGTCGCGGCGATTGCAGCGACCGCGTATTGATTGTGAGTCAGCGCCATATTCCACACCCGGCCCCTAATGGGGCCGTCCCGTTGACCTTGGATGTGGCTATAATGTTTCAGCGCAAACGAGCCTTGGGGGTCAGTCCGCAATGGCTCGACTAGGACGGATTCTGAGGGCTACAGCTTGAGCAGAGAAATCGCATTCAAGACGCCCATTTCGGCCATAGGCCCGTTCCCAGCAGCCGAGCAGGACGCCCCCTGATAGCGCTGGATGAAAGGCTGTCCGGAACTTGAGTTCGATTCCGCCGTTAGCGTCCAATGAAGTGGCGGATAACAACGCGCCAAGTCCATGTTGGCTCAGGTGTCGGTGAGCAACCTGTATCCAATCCTCAGGTTTCGAAATGAAAATGTGATGATTCGATTGAATGAACGATTCGCGCATCGAATCAGCAGCAGCAGTCCACCAAATTTCTCTTTGAGGATCACTGTTAGACCAAGAATAATCGTCGCGACCCTGTTGAATCCCTTCGAGGTATGGTAAGCAATAATCCTCGAAGCGCAGGATGAGGTCGCGATGAAGGAACATCCTCCGCTCATTCATTATCGACCAATCTCCCGAAGAGTCCACCCGCAGATCCGCCCACATTTCTTCGACCAACTCCCCCATCGGTGCAGGGAATTCCTCATCCCGCCAATCCTGCCTGCGAGGCTTCGGCACTGGGACTTGGCTGTTGTCTGGCGTGAGGGTCACGACCAACCCCTCTTTGGAAGTCTGCGACCATACGAAACGGTGTCGTTTTCCAGTCGCTTTCTCCCATGCTGCTGCGATGAGACCGGAGCAGATCGGCCCCGATGCGGGCCTATCGACGAGAATCCTCGTCTCTTCGCCATCATCCAGGAGTTCGTATCGGCCAAGACCCCTCGTCTGCCAATCTTGAACCGTGCCCGACCAAGTCGAGGAATCGCGTCCTGATGGGAGAGCATAGCCAGCGAAACTCATCATGTGTTCCTCGTATTCCACTGCAGCATGTGCAAGCCGCCGGCCGAGACTCTGTCCGAGCCTCTGCTCAAGCCCTTGAAACCAAGATTCAAAGCCTCCAACACCGACCCTCCAAGCGAGTTTGTAAGGGTCATAATCACGGGCGATATCTGTGAATGTGCCGTCTGAAATCGGTGTCCATCGACTGGTCAGCAATTCATCAGGAGGGACGTTTCGAGCGAAGAATCTGAAAAAGTCAAAGAGACCCATTTCATCGAGCCTCGAGGAATGCCTCAATTCGAGAGAATGCCTCTTTGAGAATAGAGATTTCAGGCAAACAGACCATACGGAAATGGCCAGCCCCGAACTCCGGTGAGAAGCCGGAGCCGTGGACAACCAGAACGTGCTTCTCATGCAGCAGGTCGAGAACGAATTGCTTGTCATCGGCAGCCAGCGCTGGGTCTGTGATTCTCACGAAGAGGTAGAACGCACCGCCAGGAGCTTGACATTCAAGCCCATCAATTTGGTCAATTCTTTCAAGGCAGTACCCGAGCCGTTCCTGAACCCGAGCCCGATGACCCTCCAACCAGCCCATCTCATCGGTCAAGCCAGCGAGGAAACCGTGCTGAGCCGGTGTCGAAGCACACAAACGACTGCGCAGAAGCCGCTCCACCCCGTCACGCACCAAACCAAGCCGACCCCGAGGGTCGTGCCAAGCCATGTAGCCGATGCGCCAGCCAGGTGCGAAGTAGACTTTCGAAACTCCATTCAGGGTGATTACCGGAACCTCATCTGAGCGCGAAGCAACCGATACCAACGAGCCAGTGAAATCGAACCCATCGTAGATTTCGTCGGCGATAATCGTACATTTAGGCCATTCTCCGGCAATCTCGATCAATTCATCGATCTCTCCGACTGTCGCAACATTTCCCGTTGGATTGTTCGGGTTGATCAGAACCAGAAGTCGGACGCTGTCATCCATTTTGGAGCGAATATCGTCGAGGTCGATTTTCCAACCGTCATTCGGGTCCAGCCGATATTCGACGGTGGTCGCGCCGTACATCTGCGGATAAGCCATGTATGGCGGGTAGTGAGGACCAGGTGCGAGGACTTTGTGACCATTTTCGAGAAATGCGGCAAAGATGATTTGGAGAGCCTCAGTGACGCCGTGAGTGACGTAGACATCGTCAGAGGTGCAGGGCCAGCCTTTGCCATTCTCTGAGGCCGAAATCGCATCACGAAGAGCTGGAATTCCGTACGACGGGCCGTATCCATTGTCCTGATTATCGAGTGCTTTCTTGTAGGAGTCGACCATGTGATCGGGTGTGGGAAGACCCTCGTAAGCGAGTGGGTCGCCTATGTTCAAGCGAATGATATCGTGCCCTTGTTTCTCCAACTCGACCGCGGGCACGACGACGTCGCGAATCGCATACTCAATCGCAGCAGCGCGAGCCGCGACCTCGACTTCTTCAACCACAATGAGGGGGAGAACTCGCGCATGATGAACCCATCCATCCTGAACTTCGGAATAAACCACGGAGCCACAGGGAGCACACAGATCCTCTCACTGAACACTCGATGTACGGCTCTCGCCCGTCAAAAAACAAATCAGCCTCTGTGGCTCAGTGTTGCCTGCGGTTGGTTCGATCAAAGCCCGAGAAGTTGGCGAGCAGCATCGAGGGCTGCAGGAATTCCATCACCATTTGAGCCACCACCTTGAGCCAACGTCGGCCGTCCACCACCGCCACCGCCGATGTGACCTGCAATCGCGTTCAGAATCTCGACCGCATCGTGCCGTTCTGCAGCTAGGGAGCCTTCTGTCGAGGCGACGATGAGTTTGCCGCCGCCGCTGCGAGTTCCGAGGATCGCGAGCGTCGGCTTCGAGGCGTCTCGAGTCAGTTGAGTGAGCATCGTCATCATCTGTTTCATCTCGCCGTCAATCTCCATGATCGCATAGCGGATTCCGTCTTTCTCGACTGCATCTCCGCCCCCTCCACTGGTCCGCAGTCGAACGATTTCCGCTTCAAGAATCTCGATACGCTTCTGTTGGGATTTCCATTCCTCGAAGAAGCGCTGAACAGTCTCTGGAAGATTCTCAGGAGAGACCCCGAAGACCTCTGAAGACTCGTTCAGAAGGCGCTCTTGGGCGCGGGCGTGTTCGCGTGCGGTCTCACCAGCCACGATTTGCAGACGCTCCACTCCGTCTTGGACTTGACTCGACCTGATTATGCGCAACTCCCCTACTTGACCCGCTTCATCGTGATGCGTTCCACCACATGCTTGGACGTCGTGCTCGCCGATTCTTATGATGCGAATCTGTTGCTGTTTGGGCGGACCGCCTTGGTAGAGTTCGAAGCCGAAGCGCTGGTCCGCTTCGGCTCGGCCCATGACCAGTTTTTCGATTGAAGGGTTGGCGGCGATGATCTCGTTCGCGTGATCTTCTATCTGGTCGATGTCATCGCGAGTCAGACGCTGGAAATGAGTGACGTCGAGGCGAGCGTAACGCTCTCCCTTGTTCGAGCCAGCCTGCCAGATATGAGGTCCCAGATGGGCTCGAGCGCTGCCGCCGACGATGTGAACTGCCGTGTGATGGTCCATCAGTTGGCGGCGGCGGTTCCAATCAACTTGGCCTGAAATTGGCCCCACCTGCACGGGGCCATCGGTCAGGTGGATGATCACCTCGCCTTCGATTCTCGTGTCGACCACGCTAGTATCGCCAAGGCTGCCTTGGTCGCCGAGTTGACCGCCGCCCTCGGGATAGAACAGCGTACTCCCGAGGATGACTGCGTGGGTCGGCTCGCCCTTCACCTCGCTGGAGAAGTTCAGCGTGCTGAGTTGCCCTTCTGTTAGCGCGCTGCACTCGAGGACGGTCGTCTCGAAAGCAGTCTGAGTCGTGTCCTCGTAAAACTCGCGAACCGTTGCTGCTGCGCCATTGGTCGCGAATAGCGCTTCGCGCGTCTTCGCGACGGCGGCAGCCTTCGTGTGGAGAGCATTACGCGCCGCCATATCGGCGGCGAATCCGACGCGCACGCTTAGGTTCTCCCAACCCAGTGCGTGTGCGATCGAAACCACCATCTCTGGATTCAATCCACGCTCTTCGGCCAAGCGGAAGAGCGTCTCATCGGGCGCTTCGGCGGCCGTTTTCGGAACTGAGCGGAGAGCGGTTCGAACAGCCGCCTCACCCTTGCGCAACATCTCGTGATAGCGTACCTCCTCGAGGTCGAGAATCTGCAGAACCGCGGTCCGCGATTGCACGAAACCGTCGAAATCGAGGTGAGTATCCAGGTGGTGCGCGCCCAACTCCGCAAGCGTTACTGCGAGACCGAGGTCGCCGAGCATCCTGCAGACTCGTCGAGCCAACATACGCACGAGATAACCGGCTTTGGCATTGCTTGGAACCAATCCATCACCGAGCATATTGCAAATCGCTTGCATATGATCGGGTATGGCATATATGCTCGACAGCGGCTCAGTCAATCGTTTCAACTCCCCAACTGAGATGCTGATTCCCTGCTCACCGAGCCGTTCTGCCAATTTCTCATAGAGCGAGGCGACATCGGTACCGACATCGATGTTGAGGATTCCAGCCAATTTCGACAACTCGCCCAGCAAGGCATCGGTGTCGACATCCAAACCCAAGCCAGTAACCATCGCATCGAACCCAGCGAGGTCCTTCAACCACTCAACAGATTCAGGATAAATCGCCTCGTATATCGTCGGAGTACCAGCTGCAGCCCAGCAGAATCGCTCGAGACCATAGCCGGTATCGATGATCTGCAGATCCATCTCGCGATAGCGAAGACCCTTGATCTCGATATCGCCATCAGTATGCTCCTCCAAACTCATGAAAACCAGTGTCGCCAATTCGAGCCCACCGACGATGACCTCCAACGCGGGCCCGGCATTTCCACCACCAGACCATGGATTCTCGACATAGGTGATCTCGCTCGCAGCGATGCCCAGACGGTCCGACAGCATCTCGTCGCAATAGCGCACGCACTGGTCGATCCAGTAGACGACAGCCCCCTCCTTCGGACGATTGAAAGTGTGGTGAGCCATCATCTCGAAAGTCGAAAGATGCCTACCCGAACGGCCCACTGCGGCTACATCGGTTAGTCGGATACACGGCTGGCTGATCACGAGCGGGTTGGCTGGCGGAGGTACTTGCCCGCTCGTCACATGTGGTTGGAAATCTGCTATCGAAGCGATGGTCAGATGGATGTCTTCTCGCCATCGCGCTATCACAGGATAGGGTTCGATGCGTGTGTGGTCACGTTCCTCGAAAAAACCAAGAAACATCTCGCGCATCGCGTCCTTAAGCGCCTTTCCGCGCATCGGAAATCCATCGATTATAGGAGTGCCAATGAAGGTGTACGGGTCCTCTGTCGAATCTCCACAGGTGTCTCGTGTAGGATCTCGTGTCCAGAAGTGAAGGCCCGTGACTCTGCAGGTTCGGCGCTCGAATCCGGCCTCATCCCAGTACGGAATATGGGTCTCGCCGAACGACAAATCAGCACCTCTTGGTCGCTCCATTCACCGACCGGTCTTGAAGGCGATTGTCGAGATGGCATGGCGGCGCGTTGAAATCGGCGGCACAACACGGTCGGCCATGAGCGCAGAGTGGCGGCAGCATCTGCAGTCAGATGGGGCGGGGCGGATGCGAATTCGTCGACACGGCTCAATGCTGACCGACGCCATACTGGTGGCCGATGCTGAGCATTTGGCGGAACATACCGATGACCGTTCGCCCGAGCAGTTGTGCAATACGGCGGGGCTACCGGGAATCGTCGGGGAAGCCTGGGCAATGGCCGATTGGCATTTCGGTTACGGCTTTCCAATCGGCGGCGTTGTTGCGACAGATGTCGAGGCTGGTGAATTAGGAGGTGCCATCTCCCCTGGAGGAGTCGGATTCGACATCAATTGCGGAGTTCGACTCTGTGCTCTCGACATCGAGATTCGAGATGTCGATTCAAAGGCGCTCGTCGATTCATTGGCGAGCCAGATTCCTGCCGGGGCGACGAGCAAGGGTGGTGTTCTACTCGATGAGACGAGCATGGATGCCATTCTCAGCGAGGGTGCAGCTGCTGCTGTGGACTTGGGTTGGGGAGAGACGCGCGATCTTGCTGCAATCGAGTCGCATGGGCTACTCGAGAGCGAGGAGAGAGACGTAGGTGAGCGCGCTCGAAAACGCGGTATGAAGGCCCTCGGAACCCTTGGTTCCGGCAATCATTTCCTCGAATTGCAAGTCGTCGACAGGGTTGTTGACGAAGTCGCAGCTGCTGCTTTCGGACTTCGAGAGGGGCAGGTGACTGCGATGATTCACACCGGTTCGCGTGGCCTAGGTCATCAGGTCTGTTCGGAACATGTCGCCGCCATCGAATCGAAGTACACTCGAATCGGCGATGAATGGGTCGCTGCCGAATGGGATTATCGTCTGCGCGACCGACAATTGGCCGCTGCTCCGATATTCAGTCGCGAGGGTTCAGCTTACCTAGATGCGATGCGAGCGGCTGGGAATTACGCCTTCGCGAATCGCTCGGCTCTGACCCAACGCCTGCGATCGGTTCTCAGAGGTCATCTGGGAAGTGATGGAGGGCTCGAACTGGTTTACGATGTCTGTCACAACATCGCCAAGGTCGAGGATCACAACGTTCATGGTAAATCGTGCAAATGTTGTGTGCACCGTAAGGGCGCTACCCGCGCACTCGGTGGTGACCATTCAGAACTCGCAGGTCGATTCTCAGCAGTCGGGCAACCTGTTCTCGTTCCGGGCGACATGGGGACCGCTTCGTGGGTTCTAGCCGGACCTAAGGAGGGTGGCAACGACGCCTTCTCCTCCTCCTGCCACGGTGCTGGTCGCCGACTCTCGCGTACAGCTGCTCGGAAATTGAATGATTCTGAGGAATTACGCGCACGCCTCGAAGCATCAGGCATTCATGTCCGCGCCAAAACACCGAACGTCCTCGCCGAAGAGGCGCCTGAAGCCTACAAGGATGTCGACGAGGTCATTCGATTGAGCGCCTCAGCTAACCTCGCCCGCCCGGTCGCACGCCTTCGCCCATTCGCAGTCATCAAGGGTTGAAGCCGTGATTTTCAGGGAATTCGGAGATGATGGTTTCTGTTAACGAGATTCATTGCTTCGCTTGATAGCGAATCTCGATCTCATCTCCATCCTGCATGACGTAGCTCTCGAACTCTGAGTTCGACTCACCATTGACGAACATCACGACTTCATTATCCTCATCGGCGACCTTGTTGAGGATGTGAGTCGAATCGAAGTCTTCGCCCCAGATCTGAAAGAATGCGTCGATTGGTGCCTCCATCGGCTCAGTGGTCTCGATGTGCAATTTACCCGAGGAGTCATGTGTGTGTATTCCTCTCATTCCATCTGGGCATCGATCATCCTGGATTCCGACATTGTCCGGTATCGCTATCTGATTACCATCGATCACCAGTCGGAGATTCGCGTGGATGTGAGTGACCTGTGAAGTGTGATCGGCAGAGCATTCCTCAAGAATCGCGTAATCGTTTCGATCGCTCAGCACATCTTCGTCCAGAATCGCGACCGCGACGAATGCGGTGGTCAGAACGACTCCTGTCAACATCACTGCCTGAAGTGAATCCATCAGCCAGTCCACCGGTCGAGCCATATTGAAGTGTTTCGTACGGATATCATGCCTCAGCAGGGCGAGACGCCGGGTTACTGGGAGGATGCGAAGCGGAGACTCTGCCTCATCGACCCCGCTCTCGCCGCAGTCATCAGCGCCAAAGGAGGGCCAGGACTCTCCAGCCGTGGCGACCTTTTCGCCACTCTAGTCAAAGCCATCGTCGGCCAACAGATCTCAGTCAGGGCCGCAGCGACGGTCTGGGGTCGCGTCGTCGAGCTCATCGGTGAAGTGACACCCGAATCCGTCCTCGTCCACACGCACGAGGAACTACGGAGTTGTGGCCTTTCGAACCGCAAGGCGGAGTACGTAGCCGGCATCGCAGAGGCATGGCAGGGCGGCTACGCCGAATATGACTGGGATTCGATGGACGACGAGCGGGCCCTCGAACTTCTCGTCGCCCTTCGAGGAGTCGGCCGTTGGACGGCCGAGATGGTTCTCATCTTCACCCTGCTGCGACCCGATGTGTTCCCCATCGACGACCTGGGAGTGGTGCGGGGCATGGAGAAGGTGTACAACGAGGGTGAGGTTCTGGACAGAACAGAACTCAATGATATCGCTTCGAATTGGAGTCCTTGGCGAACCGTCGGTTCGTGGTACATGTGGCGGGCCATCGACCCTGAGCCCATCGAATACTGATTACATGCAGTAGCCGCGTCTGGGCTGTTCTGGAATCTGTGGGGAAGCGCCAGACTGGACTCCATCAGCCTCTTCCATGATGATCGTCAACAGCGTGTGGACAAGCGTTCGCAAGTCTTCGACTTCGTCCTTCAATTGTTCAACCGTCACGGCCCCACCATCTTCGTCCATACCCATCCCCATCTAGAGAAACAGTCCGTTCCTCTGGAAAAACTCCAATTTTCTTGGGTCTATAAACTCGACAGGTCAGCCTCTCAGCACAACGTCGTTTCGGAGCCTTGCCACGACTTCGCCAAAAGCGGCGGAGTCGAGGTCAATCTTCTTCGTCAGACTCTTCGTCAGAGGCTGCTTCCTCTTCGTCAGAGGCTGCTTCCTCTCCGTATTCCCAAGTCTCTTCCTCTAAGTAAGAATCATCCTCGTCTTCGTAATAGTAATCATCCTCACCGCGGCTCCTCATGACGAAGAACCCAACCAGTGCGAGTGCCATGAGGATGACAGCCCCCATCAACCCGTAAGTCACTCCAGCATCAGGTCCACCGCCGACCTCTTCGGGTTCCTTGACCAAGATTCCATTGACAGGGTAGGCTGGGTTGTCCAGATCTCCATCGATGATGACGTAGAGCACAGGTTGACCCTCTTTACCAGGCGTCCACTCGAATACCGCATAGACCGAGGAGGTCTCGGCTAGCAACTCTAGTTCTACGGTCGCGGTCTCGGTTCGCCAATTGTTGTCGTCTTTCAACTCGTAGAGGTTGATCTCGATGGTTCCATCACGCTTTCCGTCATTGCTCCAGAATGTCTCGATGATGACTGTCTCATCGATGAATGGATCCTTGGGATTGATGACGATGCTGTCGAGGCTCGGATTGAACACCATTATCCGCAGAGCGACTGGACGGGGGGCGGATTCACTGCCCAACCCCTGAATCATATTGCCCGCTCGGTCGGTGGAAGTGACCCAGAACAGTATTCGATCGCCATTTTCAATCTCGAAACCCTCGAGGGCTGGGCTGAAGTCCAGATCTCCTTGGAAGATGTCCCTGCCCTCCTCATCGAAGAGCATCGCGAGGACACCGGTATCCTCTGTTCCAGCTACTGGCAGATTGTTCCTCAAGTAGATCCAGGCAACTTGCAGATCATCATTGGGAAGGCCTATCTCGTCGACAATCGTCACCGAGACGAGAACCTCCTCCAGAAGATCCGATTCGAGAACCGTCAGTGACGAGTCTGGATAATTCACCTGATCGAAGAGCACCGTCGGTGACTTACTGTCGACTGTCACCTGAGCGTCGGCGTTCTCGCTCGAACTACCTACCCCTGGAACATTGAGGACGAAGGTGGTCAGATTCATGTTCGCGTGCAGTGGAACGCGCATCGGAAGAGTCATCGAAGCCGTCCAAGTACCATCCTCAGCCACACCGACGACGGAATCGATCTCTTGGGTTCCGTAGATGATCTGCATCTCGACCTGCAAGTCGTCGGGAATCTCCGAGAGCAGCACTCCTGAACCGGCATAGTAGATCTCGCCGTTCATCTGGAATTCGTCGCCCTGCCTGAGATAGAGATGGATGTCGTCCGCCGTCACTATCGGCGGTGTCAGATCATCCATACTGGATGGAATCGCAATGAGCCTGTTATCGAGTACCCAAGTCAACTCACCAATGTTGTTTTGATACGCGACTTCGGTGATATCGTCGATAACGCTGACACTTGGTTTGCAACCATATTGACCCTCTTCCCATGGGAATTCCCATGAAATCTCGAACATCATCGACAACTCGATGACATCGGAGGTCAATTGCTGGGTCTGAACGCCCAGTGGTGAGATGAGTGAATCATCTGCCGTCCAGATGTCGCCATTAGCTGGATTGTAGGAGAATTTACCGACATTGTCGAGTCCATCACCACAGAGCATGATGCTGACGTTATCCAATGTCTGCAAGCCATTCGGTTCGTTGATCTGCATCTTGAAAGTGTGCGGTTTACCGGCGAGGAGGTATCCCGTCTCATGATCGAGAGAGAAGCCGGCGGAAACAATCGTAGTGGGCTCGTCGGTGGCGATGATGACTGTCGCCCATGCGTTCTCAGCTCCCGGTCCACCACCGGATCCGCCCTCCTGATAGGTCAGGCCGGCCCAGTCGGTGCCTTCGATGTAGACGTGGACGGGGCTGTTGAAACTCTGTGCGGAGACATCGATGCCGGCGAAGTTGACCTGTTGCTCGCCAGTCATTCCACTGGTAAGTGGCTGAACCTGAGAAAGATACTCTTCTTCGTCAGCGATGCCGTCGCTGTTCATGTCGTCAACATCGGCTCGCCAATAACGGAGGGTCAATATCTCGCCGCGAGCCTCGGCTTCTTCGACGGTCACGAAGAGGCTCAATGGCAGCGTTGGGTCCCATACTTTGCCATTCGCAGAAGTCAGACCAGTAGCGGTGTTGACTTCTATCTGGCCGACGCTGGGTGGATTCGAATCTTGACGAATCGTCACCACCGTTGCTACTCCCGATACGTCATCGGCGCCGATCGCGCCGGCAAGTGGCCCGACCCTGAAGAGGTCAGGAGACGTCGTCACCTCACTGATTCCGCTCGGCGCGTTGACGATGCCTTCGTAGGAGCCATCATCATTAGAATTCAACAGAATCAGGCTGCCAGACAGATTCAACCTGACTTGGAAATCCTCGCCACTCGGTCGAACATCGGTCGCATCCTGGAAGCGGACATTGCCTGTGATGTTGAGAATGCTGCCTTCTCGAATCGGGTAGGGGTAGAATGTCGACCATTGGTTCGACAGCAGACGATCGTACTGATCGCGAACCTCGAAAGTATCGATTTGAAGATCGTTCTCGACAGCCTTCCGTCCAGATTCACCACTGTGCGCCACCGCGGGCCATACCGTATCGCCTGATCTATCAAGCGCTTTGGCGACCCAGCGGATGCTGTCGACATCATCCCAGTTCCAAGAGATGTCGAAAACCCAATTGACAGTGATGTCCGTGTAACCATCGTTATGCAACTCCTCGACGATATAAGATCCTGAGGTGTTCAATTCGACAACCGAATCACCCGATATCTGAGTGATTGTCACTGCGTCGGTACCAAAGCCCCAGAGGCCATCAGCGCTGTTGCTGGCTTGGAACTCGATCACTTCCCCATCAGAGGCCTGTCCACGTAGCACGATCTCGGATAGATCGGAGTTGTCGTGCAGGTGATGGTGCCGAGTCGTGACTGTGTATGATTCACCGTGTGGATAGAATGTGTTAGGAACGCTGAAGTCCCTGTTGGTGATGATGTAATCGAACTTCAGATTGCCATCAATCGTCAGCAATCCAGCATCGGCTGAGACGGCAACGGGAATGTTGATCTGATTCGGTGGCGGGTCATCAGTTGTTTGAGTGTCGTGATAGGCAGCTACAGCAGGACCTAGGCCTGATATGTTCTCGAACATCACATATCCGATTCCGAATCGAGCGAGGCTGACCTGCTGTGCGGTATTGGAGTTCAGTTCGATGATGATGTCGCGCCAAGCTCGTCCAGTCTCGGCATCCGTGTGGCTGGTTCCTTGGGCGTTTATCGCGCCCATCTGAGCCACGTCGAGGGTGTTGTAGAAGATGTGGTCTCCCGAGCCGCCCGACTGTGAGGCGCCCGCAACGGTCACAGTCACAGCAGACGAGAATCCGTCTGAATCAGAGGCGATGCTGACGATTCCTGAGTAAATCGAGGCTGAAGTGGGTATTCTGACCGTCACCGACGAAGCGGATGAACCATCGAGATCAAGTGTCGCACTGACTTGATTGGCATCGCCAGAAATCAGGGATTGCCAACCGTAATGGCCGTAATCATCGCCGGATGGGAATGACCAATCCGTCGAGCCATCATCCAACACATCGACAGCTGGATTGAGCGCCGGCAAGGCGAAATTCGCTGTGAATACCATGCGGTCGATCCAGCCGTTAGTTGGCAGAGAGAGTGAGAGTGCGAAGCCGGTCGTTGGGTATGTGAAAGCCACCCCGCCAGCTCCGCCGGTTCCCAATTGGGCGCCATTGACGTCATAGGCGACAAGAGCCACTCCTGATGAGTAATTTCCAGAGAGTGTGATGCTCTTTATCGGACGGGACGAATGAAGGTACGGAGAGGTTATGGTGCCTGCGATGGAAGTCGCATTGAGCAGTCCATCGACGACCTCGATACTGGTACTCAAGTCCCATCCGTTCGCGCCAGTAGATTCGGCTGTGAGGAAGCGTTTGCCACCGATCGAGAGTTTCTTGATTCTCGGTGTGACCTCAGGATCGAGGCTGTCGATATCGACTTGGACCTTGATATGGGGGTGCTGATCCGGGTCGATTCCAGCCAGCGAAATCGGGAAATCAACTTCTTCGAAGCCGCCGATGACCTGGCCTGTGGAGGAGTCGAGCAGAGTTCCAGTGATGGTGGTGTTCGTCGGAACCGTGGCGTCGACGTCAATCCAGCCGAGATTGAAATCATCGATTGATGTGAGATCGATTGGCGGGCTCATCCAAGCACCCGGCTGGGAATAATTCGGAATCAGGATCCCGAAGTCATCGATGTATCCACCCTCGTAAGTCACTGAGAAATCGGTGTCGAGGCGGAAGCGGAATTTCACCGTGTCACCAGCGTATTGAGATAGCGAGGCTTGCCGGTTCTCGAACTCGTCCTGATTACAATCTCCACTCATCCAAGCATTGTTGCCGAACATCGAATTGCCAGAATATCCAACACTGCCGTCGTACCAATTGGCGATTCCGGGGTCGAAATATGTCCATGCACCGCTGTTGACCTTGATGTACAACCCGACTGCATCCCAATAATTCTCAGTGCAGACCCACTTGTTGAAGGTCAGAGTCGCAGAACTGCCTGCAGGAATCGAATAACTCGGGCTGATCAGGTAAGCATCCGCCTGATTGCCATAATCACCGTTCAGGTTGGTGCCGTAAACGTAGGGGAATGAAGGCTCCTGGGTCGATGGGCCGGCATTGGGGCCGAGTTGACCGAGAGCCCACTTATTCCCAATTGCAGTACTCGACGAACTCGGATTACGTGACCAACCGCTCGCATCGCTGACGGTTGGCGCGTTCGCCCCTGAATCCTCGAAACTCAAGGATTGATATTGACCCCCAGTCGTGAAAATATGGTGCCCCCATTGATTTGTCGTCGAAGCGCCCGTTGGCGGATTCGCGACATAATTCGAAGCCGTTGTGGTGGTGTAGAAATCATCGCTGTGGGCGATATTGTCATCGTCTATGTAGACTCGAATCTCACTTACCGTGAGCCCCTCCTGAGCGTCGCCGGGAAAACCGCCGCCATAATTATTGTACAGATCTGTGTCGACGATGAATCTCATCTGAACATTACTCTGATTCTGGAAGGTCGAGGGGATTGAGAGATTGATCGTCCGGATGGCGGCACTCTCATCGTAATATGTCACGCCATTCGCTGCTGTGTAGCCATAACCCGGTATGGCACCAAACCTGTCCTCACAACTTGAGGTTGTCGATTGTGAATTGGACGAGATATCTGTCCAGGTCAGATTGGTGAGAGACAACTCGACACAGGCGTTGTCGTTGTAGGAGCCCTCAAGATCCCACTCCAAGTCGATTTCAATCCATGAGTCGCCGTCGGTGCCAGACATATCGACACTGGTCTGCAGGGCGCCGTAAGCACTCGCGCCGTACTGACAGGTTCCGGTGGTGACGATGCAGCCATGATGCCAGACACCGTAATCGATCCCATCATTGTTGTACTCGATATTATCGATGAACCAACCGGGCCGCTCGGTAGTCGCGTTCGGGGAGGTCCAGAGACGGAAACGGAACTGGATCTCTGAGGCGGGATCAATCTCAGGGATGTTCGAGAGCGTCAGATTGGAAGTCACCCAGCCACTCTCTGTAGGAGAGGCGAAGACTGGCAGTGCACCAGTGGTCGGTGCACCATTGACAGTCGGGCCGCTCGTGGATAGCGTGCTAGGGTAACCCCCATCGGGGGCGATCCAGGCCCAATTCGACCATGTGCCATTCTTGAGTCGGTACTCGACCCAAGCTCCGTCGCCATCCCCACTGGCGGTGCTGTCGACGTGATACCAATGGTCGAAGGACATCCAATATTCGTTCATCACGGAGGCTGACGGAGTAATCAACTTCGGCGCGATGAGCCACGCATCCGTACCTGCTGGTACAGCCCCTCCCGGCATCGTCGCAGCGACGACAGCCCCATGCGTGGCTGTCGAAGGAATCGTTCCGTAGGAAGTGATTCGATTCGCCCCTTGCAGGGTCCCATTCATCGTCGAGAGGATGGCCGGACCCCAGATAGCGACATTATGGCAGATGTACGTTATCGAGTTGATTTCACTAGTATCGAGATTTCTATCGTCATCATAATCGATTCCGGCTTCAATTTTGTAACCACCATTCTCGCAGTTTCCACCTGCTGATTCTGTCGAGAAACTGACCAGAGCCTCGTAAGTCACATTGCTGCCATTTGAGGTTGTGTGGATGTCGCAATAGTAGAGTGTGTTGATGATTTCGTTGGAGTTGAGGTTGCCATTGAAATTATTATCGAAGCCGTAAGTGACTTCGTAACCGCTGCTGCTGTTACAGCCTGTTGAGTTCGTCACCGCGAGCGAGGAGTATACCATCGTGTAACCCGGTCCGCTCTTGTATTGGTTGCTGAGTGTGGCGATGATATCTCCTGCGGCGAAATCACTGATGTCCGAATGAGATCCATCATCCATCATGCTGATCGACTCGAGATCCTCATCGTAGGCCACATTCTCGAAGCCGCCTGCCAGAAGTGCTGGGCCTTCGAAGACGATGGTGGAGTCGACCGCGGTTGCGATATCGGTATTCGCGACATGCACCCAGCCGTCGAGCACAGTGCCATTTCCAGGAACTCTGAATCCCGTGACGGTTATCGAACCGCCATTCGGGTTAATCGTGTTCGTCGTATTCCATGATGCCATGCCCGCTGATGTGAACGGAGCGATGATCATCAACAAGACAAGTGCGGTTGCTACTCTGCGACGGCTGGCGTGCATGCCCCAGACGTCTGTTCAAACCTTTATTGAATGTCACGGTCTCTGTTCTTGGAACAGTAGATTGCTGACCCAAGTCGAAATCGGTTCTCACGCAGCCGATTTCAAAGCCGCTTGGATGGGGCTGAGATTCCTCGCAGTGCAGTGATTGGAAGGGAGCCACTGGGGGGAATTGAACCCCCGACCTTCGCCTTACCAAGGCGACGCTATACCCCTAAGCCACAGTGGCAGCGAGGGCGCCACCTGCGACAGCGATTTAACGCCTGCGGAGGTGCTGTTCGCTCAACTCCACAGAGGAGAGAGAGATAGGGATGAGACAACAGGATGAAGACGGGTGCCTGTGTCCCCGATTCGCGTAGCCGAGATCGCATAGCCTGGTATTGCGCATGACTGGAAATCATGTGGGTTCTACCCTCGGGAGTTCAAATCTCCCTCTCGGCGCCAAAAAGCGGTGAGAAGCAAGCCAAGAGGAGATTTGAACCAGAACGAATCTGTTCATGCGATTCTAAGTGATTCGGTCGATTGTTCAGAGTTTCAATTCAAGTGTATTTCAATCATGAAACTCTGGAGCAGACTGAATCGTGCCCCTCTCCCCTCCTGACCATCGATTCACAGCGTGGTTATTATCCCTGAATCGATGTCCCGAGACCATGAGCGAAGGCGAGACACGAGCCGCTCCCGATGAGCACGCGCTGCCCGTGACCGTCAGGCTCAGCGATCTCGAGTCACCTCTCAACCTCGCTGAGAGGGACGAGCGGCTCGCCTTACTTGATTCGCTGCTCGAGGAATATATATTCCATACGAGGATTATCAGAGAGAGATGGCGCGTCAACGAAGGACTCATCATCCTACTAGGAATGTTTGCGATGATTCTCGGTTCCTGGGATCTCGGAATAGGGGAGCTAGCAGGAGGTGGAGATTACAATCGAGTCGGAATCTTCGGCAATGAGAGCGGTTTCCTCCATATCGCGGATCTCTCACTCATCTTCGCTCTGCTTTCGATCATCGCCTGGGTCGGGATCTTCGCTCTGTTGTGGATCAGATCACCGTTGATGAGAGAGAATCTCGTGTACATGACGCTGGCGACGTTCGGAGTCACACTCGGTCACCTGTCATCCCACGCGAACGCAATCAGTTTCCCATTCGATGCGACTGCAAATGATTGGGCCGGAGTCGGCATCGGCAACCTCGTGCTCCTCTTCCTCAGCATCATAGTGGTCCACAAAGCCGTCATTGAAACGAGAGATATCCATGTTCAGGAGAGACACGCCCATCCCGATCCCAGAGTAGTGCAGAAGGCTTGGCGGGATCACAGTCTCACGGTTTGGAGTCTGAGTCTCAGCGCATGGATGATTCTCATCAACATCACCGCTTGGGCCGGCGCTCACGCCGTCGCCCCGCGACCTCCCATCACCAACGACATGACCCTATTTGTCACTCTACACGTGCTCAGTGGAATCGCCGCCATAGCCGTCTGGACGCATGTGCTCTGGTATCCTCAATTCATGCTCGGCGCCTCCGCCGACCGGATTCAATCGATCCGCGCCCGCGAAGTGGCGGGCGAAATCGTGCCACAGGCCAGCAAGAGAAGGCAGGGCAGATGCCCGATCTGTGATGTCGATACTGCCGCCGTCAAGCATGCCGATGGAATAATCGAGGTGCCATGCGGTGCTGAGGGGTGTGATGGAAGAGGCATGCCAGGGGCTGCATGCCCTGATTGTGAAGCATTATTGCCGACCCGCATAGGTTGCTTGAGTTGCGGGTCGAATACCACAGTCGCCAGTCATTTCACACGCGCTGAAGCGTGGTGAATAAACGCTGTTCGAAGAATGAACGCGGTGTGAGCCTCTTCCTCAGGTTGGAATCGACACCAATCCTTTCCATGCGCATGGAACAAGCCCGTCATAGGTAGCTAAACTCACGCTCCTAGACCGAGAGGATTGAAGGCCGAGCGCAGTGGCATCGCGTTGAGGAGAGACATGGTGTCGTCGGACTCGGGATCATCAGGCTCGGCGCCGGATAGCGTCATCGAGGCTGTCTCTCCTGCTTTCGAAGTTCGAGACGAGGAATCGGATTCCGAACAAGGCAGCGCCTTCCCATGGCTGATCAGAGTCGTTTCCGGACTGATCACTCTACTCTCGATTGCAGTCCTGCTCATCTGGATCTGGGCCTCGATGAATGGCATCACGCTTGGAGGACCACCACCGACGCTGACAGGTTGGGAGGAATCTTACAGGGACCTCACAGGCTTAGACGAAGTCACTGGTCTGGATGGTAGTGGGGTGCTCGTATGCATCGTCGATTCGGGCATTGAATTGGGTCATCCAGATCTCGACCATCTGATCCTAGCCGGCTGGTTGGACGTAATCGATAACAGGACCGAACCTTATGATGACGAGGGACATGGGACTGCGATGGCAGGTATCATCGTCGCCCGAGATGGTCTTCGGGGAAATGCCCAAGGCGTCGATCTGTTGGTCGCGAAAGCCATCGACGAGATGGGTGCTGGAACTGACTCATCGATCGCTGAGGCGGTCGACTGGTGCGTCGAGGAGCAGGCTGACATCATCTCATTGAGCCTCGGAGGAGAACAGGGTTTCTCATTTGCTGGATTTTCCTCTGACGAATTGGAAGATTCGGTGCAGGATGCCCTCGACGAGGGTGTTTTCGTCATCGCTGCGGCTGGCAACGACGGACAGGACGATGACGGCGATGTCTCCTCACCCGGCTCTCTCGAGGATGTCATCTGCGTCGGCGGGGTGACGCGTCAAGGAAATCTCTGGTCAGGCAGTTCAGAAGGGGATAACAACGGCAGATTATGGCCGAATCCAATGCTTCCGCGTTCTGATCCGGATCAGAAACCCGAACTCATCGCTCCTGCGGCTGAAGTTCCCGTCTTGATAGCAGGCGGCAGTGGCGACGGGGCTTGGTGGGGTTCGGCGAGTGGCACCTCTGCAGCGACCGCTTGGGTCAGCGGTGCGCTGGCTCTGCTGCTGGAAGAACATCCGGAACTGCAGCGTGAGGGATCCGAGGGGGGCTTGAGCGCGATAGAGCGTGTGAAGGAGTTGATCAGTGAGAATTCACAGGTGGATCAAGGTCAGACTGAACACGACGATCATTTCGGCTATGGCATTCTTCGAATAGACCTCCTTCTGGGTAGTTTGAGCGATTCGTCCAGTGACGACGAAGAGTCGGAGAATTTCGCGATTTCAAAGTTGGGTCATGGCACCTCAAATGAACTTCAGGTTGAGCGACGAAAGACTCCGATGGTGCCGCCTCTCATCTCGACGAAGGCCGCCGAATCTTCTTCATCGACCGAACGCACAAACTCCATCCAACGATTGAAGGAAGCGACCAGTCGTTGAGCCTCAGTCGCATCTTTGCCAGCTTCGATCTCACCTACATCACCCGTCGGAACTTCTGGTTCGAGGGCGATGAGGATGCCACCCGGTGCCAAGAGGTCGAAGGCGGACTTGGCAGCCTCTGGTCGGCGCTCCTCATTGAGATCCACGATCGCCAACTCCATTGGCAGCGGCAGCAGTGAAGGGTTTGCTGAGTCGGGAAGCGTCGTTGATGCTGCCAACCAAGATTGAGTTTCAGCACTCAATTCCAACCACGGCTGCGTGATGACTCGAGTCCAGGAAGATGCGTCATATCGGCGAATGAGTCGGTCGATTATGACGCCGAACTTCCCTCCTTCTTCGACGATGGTGAATGAATCTGGTCGCGGCGGAGGATTCTCTCGGGGTTCTGCAGGATCACCGCACCATAGATCCAACAACCAAGCTGAAAGATGTCCGATTCCGCCACCTACGAGAACGACATTCCGCGCCGGGATCCGCGAGATGATATCGCGGATACGAACACGTGTTGAGCGCGGCAATGGTTGAAGATTCATGTGCAGCATCTGCTCTCCGATCCTCGCAGCGATCGCCGGTTCCTCGCCGTCACGTTCGGAATCCTCACCCAACAGGTTCTCGAACATCTCTCGTTCAGACATCTGGGGAAGACCAATTCCACCACCCAAATCACTCATGGTCCCTTCTCAAGAGACCAATCTCTTGAACCATCCCTCGTGCGGATGGCTTGAATAGAGAAGGGCCTGCCGCCGGCTCGTGGAAGAATATCAGGACGAAGAGGAGGCGGTCGATGTCGCCGATTGTGGCCGCTGTGGCCATCTCACAGAACACGAGGTTCTTCGCCGCGTCCCGAAGGGTGAAGGCGAGGATGTGAGGGTCAGATGCGTCGACTGCAACAAGGTGCAGACCCTTTACTTGAGACCAGGGAAGCCAATCACTGTCAACGCGATTCTTTCTGATGGTCCTGAGAGTTTCAAGACCAGAATCGACGCCGATGATGACGAATTGATCCGACTCGACGATGTCTTCGAATTCGATGAAATCCTCTATCGAGTCACACGTCTAGACGATTCTGATTCAAGGCCTGCGAAGCGTCGAACCGCGAGTGAAATCAGCACTCTCTGGGCGGTTCGTTGTGATAGAGTGATCGTGCGATTGACGATGACAGATGGCGATGAAAGTTTCTCGAAGACCACCGAGTGTCTGCCTGATGAGCTCTTCGCTTGTGGAAATATAATGGAGGTTGAAGGCGAGCGCTGGCGAATTCGCGCAATCCATACAGGCAAGGGCAGAACTCTGAGAGGAAAGCGAGCCGCCATCGATATCCGCAGAATCTACCTACACACTCCGCATGCACCTCGGCGCTATCGAGAAGAGTCATACCGCGGCCCCCAGAATTGATCAGCTGTGATGCTGCAGCCCTACATCAGCGGCGATTGGTCCAAGGCATGACGAAGCTTTTGGCTATGTGCCAGGCGATGTCGGGATTCTCTCTCAATCTGCGGATGCTGTACTCATACCAACGGCGACCATAAGGAATGTAGATACGAGTCACATGACCTTGAGCCGCGAGACGTCGGCGAATGTTTCCTCGAACACCCAACAGCATCTGGAATTCATAACCTCGGCCTTTTCCAGCGGCCCAGTGGCCGACATGTTCTCTCGGGTCGTCTGCATGAGGGCCCATGCCCCGAGATTCGAGTGCAGCCAATGAGTGATTGATGACTGGCATGTCATGTGTCGCTATCGCAGTGTAGCAACCCGAATCGAGAAGCGAATCGATGGCTGCATTAGTAGCCTCGACTATATCTCGATAACCCGTATGTGCGATATCACCAGACTCGAGATAGATTCCCTTGCAGATTCGTACATCTGCGAAGCTCTCGGCTTGGGAGCTGAGGGCGGCGATGTCGTTGAGAGTCCGGAACAATCGCCCTTGCAGAACGGTTCCGATGTTATTCAGACCCCGTTCGTGCATCGCATGGACAACATCGATGGTCGGCTGAGTGACTCGATGATCCTCCATATCGAGTCTGACGAAAATCTCATGCTCAGCCGCTTTCCGAGTGATCATCTCGATGTTCTCGAGTGCCTTCTCTCGATCGATCAGCAGACCAAAGGCGGTCGGCTTCAACGAGATGTTGGCGTCGAGTTCATGCTCGACGATGGCATCGAGCAAAGCCTGATATTCATCCATGAAGAATCGTACCTCATGAAGATTCGATATCTCTTCTCCGAGTACATCGATGGTGAAACATGCACCTTCAGCAGCTAGATTCTGCATCACAGTCACGGCACTGGCAAGATCAGGACCTGCAACATATCGGGAAGCGATCCATCTGACGACGAAACGTGGGGTGACTGGAATCAGTTGCATGATGATGCGGCCCGCGACTCCCATGCGCCTATGCGTGTGACGGGCGCACTTTCACCGTTGCTCAACCGAACAGGTCCCGACCGCGACGGACTGGAACAGCAAGTTCATCCAATTCCGAGATCAGTGCTCGGCGTTGCCAGCCTTTGAACGACTTGCGATCCAGATGGGCGAAAACGACACCTCCTGGGAAGGCTTCACGCGTCTTTCTGACAACCTCGCCGACTGAGTGTCGCCATGGACCTGTGGGGAGCCCATCTTCCACAGGCCCATCGAATTCAAGTGCATAATTGGCTAGAAGATGAGCCATCCAGAAGCCTCCTTGGTTTACCACAGCCGTGTGACGTGGTGCATAATGCCCACCGCCCAATCCGATCATGACTTCGCCCTCTCCAGGCCAGATTCCCAGTCCTGTGGAGCCGTCCAGACCGAGCACAGTGGAGATGACCTCGGCCCACAGTTTCGAGGCATCACGACGTGACCACTCTTCTTCGGTCGAGCCGATTTCGATGTAGAGGGTTGGCTTCGTCAGAAATGGACCGTGATGCGTCGTCTCCAATGTTATATCGAATTCTTCAGCGAGACCTGACAGGCTTGCAGATCGCTGAAGTTCAAGAAAAATCGCGGTGAAGCGTGGCGAAGGCGGAACTGCAGAGCCTTTGCGACCGCCGGCGTAACCGACCTCTCCATGCGGTACTTCTCCGGGCACTCCAATCGCATGGACAGTCAATGCGGGAATACCACTCTTGGCAGCATGACGGGAGAGAACCAGAACTTCTTCCACATCCATGTCGACTGCGCTGGAATGGGCAGAATCGATTTCGTCGGCATTGATATGCAAGCCATCGATGAGAAGCAGATGGACGGGCTGACTTGAGTGAAAATGAACGAAACCGTGCCCGAACTCTTCACCCTCAGACCAGCCACCGAGGGCGAGCACCGCGCCATACAGATTCATCGAAGCATCATCCGCGCGCGAGGAGAGGAGCAGGGTGACCATGTTCAAGGGGTTGGGCGAGGCGACTTCAAGGCATCCTAACTCCTAATAATCAGACCGTCCGAACGGCTGAAGTTGAGCAACCACAGGTTCAAACGCCGCTCCAAGGAACACTATCTGTGAGCGAGCCCTTCGGATTCACACCTCGCAGAATAGATGTCGGCGAGACCACGAGTGTCGTCGTAGGAACTCTTGGAGAGTTGTGCAGAGTCGATTCAAGAGGAGAGTTGATCTCACCGGTCTGCCAACCGTTCCCAGCTCCGGTGACTTCGGGGGTCGTCCTAGAGGATCGATGGGTAGGAATCTGGGTCGAAGTTGAATTTCAAGTCGCTAGGATGGCGGCATTGCCGCTTGATGATGCTTGGCGGGACGGCATCGAGCGCGAAGAATTGCGTACAGTGCTGAGAAATGATGGTCTCGAAGCTGTTCCTGCAGCATCCATCTGGAGTCGTACACTCGACTCGGAGCCGATGGCGCTGACGAGAGTCGGAGATGGATTCGCCTTCGCGGTGCTGGGGCGAGGCATCTATCTGATGGATGCTGATGCGAATGAGATCTGGAGAGCAGCGATCCCCAATGTCGGAGTAGATGGTTCACAGAGGTTGCATCGCCAGATTCTCGAGATGTTCGTCATTGGCGATGTACTGCAGATCTGGATGGAGGATGCGGAAGTCTATGAAATGAGTCTGGACGATGGCAGAATCATCGATCAGAGAGTGATCAGGCTGTCCGATCGACTCGAAGCAGTCTTCCACTCGAAACATCTCGGTTGGCTTCTAGCTCTTTCAGGTGGCGGAATCGTCAGATTCGAGTCCCTCGATTCCGCCCCCGACATCCATCCCACGGCAGGACCGGTGATTGACGCGGTCGAAGGAGACAGCGGATGGGTCTGGACTGGTTGGCGTCACGACGGCATGCTCGTCGATGATGGAGTGGTTTCACGACCTCGCAGAGAACTGGGGGTCGCAGTTCTAGCCGATTCGGTGCTGACGAACGATGGAACCTGGAGTGCTTGTCTGGTATGATTACTCGTTCTGCTCAGAATGACCGCATTTTCCACAGGTCTTTCTGTCAGCATGAACCCCGAGGAATACCCCGGGTCCACACTTCGGACAAAACTCGCCATTGCGAACGAGAGACTCGCCATCGGTGTTGTACTTCGACCACTTGGCCGCAGGATTCGGTTCCCTACTCATGATTCCTCAGCTCCCTTTGTCGCTTCTATTCCAGCAGCCGGCTCGGCTTCCTTGACTTCTTTCACAGTGACGGGTATCGGCTCTGCTGGTGTTGAAGATGTATGAATCGACTGGTGTCGAGAATGGATAAATTCCGGCTCGACCTTCGCAGCGCTGGCAGCGCCGTAAATCAGAGCCAATCCGGTTGTCTGAGGTCGGCCATAACGAGTGTTGACATTCTTCACGAAGACCAGATCCGCTTTCGCGCCAGGCTCGGCTTGAGCAGCCGCGGCGACCATCTCAGCCAGAGTCGGTGTCGCGTCGCGCGAGTGTTCCCAACGGAAACTCAACTCGACTCGGTTGAGCAAAGGATTCTCTTTTCTGTTGATGATTTCCATGATTCTCTTCTCCTTCAGCGGATGTTGACCTTCAAGGCGTACGAACCCGGCTGGCTGATGTTCAATCTCTGAGCAATCTCAGACCGTCGCGGGTGTAGTATTACCACATAGCCCTGCCAATCGGTAGTCACCGGAGCACTTGGGCAATTCGTGCATTGAACCGGGTCGTTCTTGCTGACGGGGTCCGGGAGGATACGATTGCATTCTCCACAAGCGAAGGGTTTCTTTACCATATCTCAATCACCTTGAGTCAGCCAATCGTGGGCGCCGAGGCCTGGCATCTTGCAGTTGAGGCCGATCTTGCTGGAGCGTGGGTCGTTCTGATTGATTGCTTTGGAGACGATTCGCGAGCGAACGTATGAGCCCTCCTCGATGTGCTTTCCAGTCTTCGATCCTTCGATACGGCGGATTCCCATGTTCACCTGAATCGGTTCGTCGAGGATCTGGGATTTGTGCAGCAGAGCCTCAATCGGACCGATACGGACGAAGGCACCATATTCTGAGACTTCGGATACAGCGCCGTCGACGACTTCGTTAGCCTCCATCCTGAAATGAAGTGCCTTGAATCGAACTCGCTGATAGATTGCTCCATCTCCGTGGATTATCTTCCCGCGTCCTACAGTTTCATGATTGAAAGTCAATAGCGTGTAATTCTCATCCTCATCGAAGCGACCCTCGAAGGCAGCGTGTGCCAACTCGTCGATATGGTCTTCCAATTTGCGGCCTCGGCGGATGTATTCCGCTGGGATTCTGATGGTGTCCTCAAGGGTGACGAGGCTGTACATTTCTTTTTCCTCCAATCGCCGGACCACTCCGAAGTTAGTCGGAGGAAGGGCAGGTCAAGCCTCCCGTCCCTCATCGGCTATGCCTCCAGAGGAGAGGTCCGTGCGACCCGCCGACCCGACCACCCTGTATAAGCGCAACGGATGAGGCTACGCATCTGTAGAGGGTCGGCGGACAGTGAAAATCTCTCAGACCATAGGTCTGACTGAGAGTATGGCCCGAACGTTCAAGTGGGCTGGAAAGCCGAACTTTGGCCCTGATGAGCATGTTGTACCCTAGGGAGCACTCCTCGAATAGCCGTACCGCGGTGCTGGTTGCTGGATTGATGCTGATTCTCTCAGCATCACCCCTGTTCCTTCACTCCACCTCAGCTCCGCCCTCATTTCTGGATTCCGAGGTACAGAATTCAGAGACCGGAATCATCGATCCTTGGACGGATGGAGATCAACCTTGGCCGCAAGCGGGGCGCACACCCGATCGCATGTCAGTAGGTCCTGCACACTCCTCCTCAGGCGGCGCGGGCATAGACGTACCAGCCAACGCCAGTGAATTACTCACAGTCATCGAACCGGTTGTCAATTGGGTGTATGGTTCGTATTCGATCGGCACGGATGCTCTAGGTACTCCAATCGCCGATCTCAGTGATCAGATATCGACAGAGTCTGCCGCTGCTGAACGTTGTGGAGGCAGTTCACTGTTCACGGTTCTGATTCAAACGGTCAACGTGGGTGGTAATGACCACAGTTTCTTGCGCATCATCGAAGGAGAGGACTCTTCACTGGTCTGGGAAGTCGATCTCGGCGCTACTGAGATCGTCAAAGCCTCGCCTCTCGTCGTCGACTTGGATGAGGACGGTAAGCAGGAGATCCTCGTCGTCTACGATGCAGGGGCCTCGATGCATGTCGATGCGTGGTCGCCGAGCCTCGAGTGTTCTGTGACTGGCTGGTCATCTGGAGGCAACTCGGGCGATCTGCTGTGGACATATTCGGATGATGAACTTCGCATCAGCAGTTCAGAGGGCCCCTATACATCGAATCTGCTCGGCGGACACAAGCCGACGACACAACCGCTGCTCGCAGACCTCGACTTGGACGGAGATGCAGAATTGGTCATCGCGGCTATCGACGAGATCAGCGGCGATCCCGTCGTCGTGGCATTGCCACTCAGTGCTGGCAGTGCTCCGACTTCACTCTGGGAATCAACCCTCGAGGATGGCTCGCACCCTTCCGACCCAGCCTTCGCACAGATGGACGACACCACAGGTTACGTGATGCTGACCACGACAGAGGCATCCAGCGGTGCCATGTGGGTCTGGAAGATCGATTCTCAAACCGGTGATCAGAAGTGGGGCGGCTTGTCACTGATGAATCTCGATGGCGATACCGATGTACCGCACATTCGGCTTCCGGGGCCGGTGATAACGAACCTCGATGATGATTCGACTCCAGAGATGGTACTGACCATTCCGACTGATGCCGATGGCGCCAGCGGGGTCGATGGTGCAGAATATCGAGGTCTGGAGATTGGCGATGGCTCGGAACTCTGGTCATTCGAAGCTGTGAATGGCTTCGCGGATGCTCCGCCAATCGTCATCGACACCGATGCAGATGGCAAGGGTGACAGAGTCTGCTGGGTCACTTGGTACCAAGAGACCACGGCGCGACACGGCAAGGCCGGCTGTCATGACATCTCGACCACGAATCCTCAATTGGAGTGGCACCGTGATCTTGAGATGTCCAGTGGCTTACCAAATGACGAAATCGCCGTCGCGCCGCCGGTCTGGATTGACATCGATGGAAATGGGGCCCCCGAACTGATCGTCGCCTTCGGTCGATCATTATGGGCATTCGATGGCGACGAAGGGACTCAAACTGGCGTTAACAATCATTGGAACAACGAAGTCGAAGTCGAACACAGAACCTGGTCGGCACCTGCACTCGCGGACATCGATGGTGACGCGACTCTGGATATCATCATCGGCGACACCGTGATCTCGACCGCTCTCGCTGACGTCAGACCACTCCTCGACCGAAGGAGCATCGATTTCAATCCGAGTGCACCAGACCCTGGTGAAAGTGTCACCGTGACGGCACTCTTCGAGAACGCAGGAACTTCAACGACCGATCGCCCAATCGATGCAGTACTCTTTGCAGACGGAGTTGAAATCGGACGGCATCGAGCGGACTCTCTGGATCCCACTGGTCCAACGGGAAATGCGGGTTTCGAATCATTCTCTATTGAGTGGAGTGGCCCTCTTGGCGAACACTCCTTCCAACTGGTCGTCGACCCAAATCAGAATGTCAGCCAATCTCGCTACGATAATGATGACCAAATGACTTCGTTAGCGATTATACCACCATATAACGCATCCTTCGAGATGCCGACCGATCCGATTCGAATTGACCCGGGATCATCGGCTCTGGCTCAGCCGACGATACGCTCGACTGGTCGTCTGGCGGGAATCTGGTCCTTGAGTGTCGATGACACGACACTGCCTGAGGGGTGGACTTGGACAGACGAGACGCCTGAGGGATTGGATGGCATCGAGATCGGCAGCGATGACACTTGGACGCCAGATCTGTGGATCCACGCACCTGTCGACGCATCAGGCTCAGCTGCCGGTCATCTGAGTCTCACTCTGACTCTTGATGAAGACGTGAATGTCTCGGTCACTGGCGTCTTGGCCGTCGAAGCCAATCGAACCAGAGGACTCTCGATCAGAGGCCCTTCCGGTACGACGGCGAGTACGGGATACGGATTGATTGGTGAGTCGGCGAAGGCTTGGCTCATTGTCGAGAATCTCGGGAATGCAGATGAGAATTCAATCTCGATGAATTGGGACAGCACATCTTGGGATTCATCGGGCAACAATCTCGCGCTGCATGATTCGGGGGGTGAGGAAATCACTGCCCTCACCCTGTCAGCAGGAGAAAACAAAGTCATCTCTGCTCGACTCGGAGTACCGACAGATTCGGATCTCGGTGATAGCGTCTCGACTCCGCTGACAATGTGCGTCGGCTCAGGTGAAGATGAGACCTGTCAGACCGTTCAACTCTCATTCGTCGCCAGTGGCGTCGTCGCAGAGGTTAATCATCAGCGTAGCATGCCAGGGAATACTCTGCAATGGACGGTCATAGCAGACCTGCCCACCTCTGGAAATTCGATCGACTGGTCGCTCGCTGATGCTGGAATGACTCTCACAGGATGGGCTTGGAGTGGCTCTTCATCGTTAACCGTCAGCGGCGATGATGTTCAGATTTCGGGAACTGCCGGAAGCAGAACGACGGGCACGTTGACCCTCAATCTACCACCTGACTCGGTTCCCGCCTTCCACACCTTCTCAGATATTGGGAGCCTTGATGCCAATCACGCATTGCGTCTATCTGTCGAAGTTCTGCAGATACATCGTGCCGGACTCACCCTCGTCTCGCCAACAGAATCGCCTCATCTGGTCGAGGTGGATACGCCGACTTCCGCTACTGTTCGGCTCAATAATCCAGGTAATGGTCAGGACTCTTACACGATGACCCACGATATCCTGCTCGACGAGAATCTGTCCGAAGACCCTGGAATATCAGTCACTTTCAGTGCTGATCAAGTGTCCTTGGCTGCAGGCAGCCTGCGGACTCTGCCGATTCAGATCGTCCTACCTGCCAGCACTCCGGCTCGAACTCCAGTTATGATCCTCTTTACCATGACATCCGATGGTGACGCAGCTGTTGCAGACTCTGTTATCCTCATCCTCGAGGCACGGCAGGATCATCGCTGGGAAATCACCTCCTCGGTCGATGGTTTGGAGGTCGAGGGACGAACCTTCGCAATTCAACCGGGCAGTACTCTGCTCGTGGACGTGCAAGTGAAGAATGTCGGTAACCTGCAGGATGATCTCTCGCTCGGAACCACTCAGACAGTGACATACTCAGGCGCGGACTCAAGTCAGGGTTGGTCTGCGGTCGGCGATTCCGTGGATCAGGTTGCAGTAAATGGCAGCGCCTGGCTGACAATAACTGTGCAGATTCCAGCAGACGCTTGGAATGGCAGCATCACCGATATCGAGGTCACCGCTACGGCTTTCGATGAGGATCTGCTGACATTCTCCTTCAGCGTCGAAGTGACGCATGTAGCATCTTGGACCGCAGTCGCCAACAATGCTGATCTTGAAATCGACCCTGCGGGATCGACTGTCTCGCTGATGATAATCCAACAGGGCAATGCTCCCTCCCGACCCTACGTATCGGTTTACGTGACTGGTGAGAACGGCTGGGAGGTCATCGCACCTGAGGAAATGCCGATTATGGATCCTGAAGAGAATACACCTCTTGACCTCCAGATAACGCCTCCAGCATCCTCCCGTCACGGACGAACAGTCGAACTCCATGTCAAGTTGAGAGAGGGCGATGGCAGTGGCGAATCGACGATCACGCTGCCTCTGCGTGTTGCGATCGTCCTCGACTTCAGCCTGACCGGTGAATCGGATTGGGTTGTATCGGATGATGGTGGATACCCCTTGGCAGAACTGGAGAATCTAGGAAACTCGCCAACGACGATCTCATTGGAGGTACTCAGTCTGCCGCAGGGCTGGATAGTTGCAGGCCGAACCGAAGTGGTCCTCGCGGTCGGAGAAATAACGGGAGTTCCATTGGAGATAATCCCGACCGACGACTGGGATGGTGCATCTCAAACGATTCGAATTCTGGCACAGGATTCGGCAGGGAATCAACGCGAGATCTCTCTCGATACAACTCAAGCGGATCACTCGTGGGCTTCCTCTCCCGTCATCATTGCCGTATCTGGTGATAGTGCCCTGCTCGACATCCACGGAACGAATCCATCTTCTTCGGTGGTGGATGATGTCCAGAACCAACTGGAATGGGACATTCAAGGAGGCTGGGTTTGGTACGCATCTTCAACTTCAGTAGGCAATCAGATCTCTGTCGATGGCACTTCGAACTTGCCATACATAGCTCATGTCATCGAACCTGCGAATCGCATAGCGAGTTGTTCCATCTCCGGCACTGCAATCGACATTCTTGCCCAGTGCAGTGTGTTCAACGGAACAGAAGCCTTCGGCTACACGATCATGTTGATCGATGATGAAGGCGACATGCTCGATTCATACGAGGGATTCGTCGCAGCCAACACATCGGCTGCAGCGACCAATCTCAGTGCTGAGGCTTGGAATCCCCTTCCAGGCATGAGAACACTCACCCTCCGCCTGCTCGATTCGAGAGGAGTCCTCGTGAGCATGGAGCAGGTGACGTTCGAGATTCGCCGTAGTGACTGGAATGTTGGATTGGTAGACCTCGAGATCGAAGGCGAGGGGGCGGGGCAGAAGATCAAGGTACTCACGAAACGTGAGAACCAATACCTGCTCAGCGATGCCAATTGTATCATTTCCGTCAGCGCCGGTATTCATCAGGCAACTCACATCATCGACATGACGGGTGTCTATGCTCCAACTCCGAAACTCGACCGCCCCAGCGTTGAAGATGGAACCGAGATGGTGGTTCGGATAAGTTGTGAATTCCCATGGGATGAGGATTCTGACTCAAGCGATGATGAAGTCAGGATCATCCTCTCTGGCGGCGCTGTCGATGTGAATGATGGATTCGAATGGGCTACTGGATTAGTTGCTGCGACACTGGTGATCAGCATCGCGCTCACACTTGCTTGGATCGTTCACAATCAGAAAGATCGTCGGCGATTATTGGAAATGACCGAGGTTGTTTTCCGACAGCGGTCGAGCAAGGTTCACCAGGAAACAGAACAATCACAACCACCTGTTGAGTCTGTTCAAACTCAAGAAGAAAGTGCCGAGTCCACGCAGCGAGTGGATTCTGACTCCGAGGAAGGAACGAGATCCGGCGGCCCACACGTTTCAGAATCTGCCGACGAACAAAGTGCATCTCAAACGGTTGAAGATGGACCCTCAGATGAGTTCGAGAACAGGTTGAAGCGTCTGACTGGCAGCGACTGAAACAATCGGTGGTCTGATGGGTCGCTACATTCCCCCCTCAGCATTTCACACATTCGAGCCACTGCGCCACGATCCACTTGAATTGATTCCTTTGATTCAAGCCTCGCAAGGCGGGGATCACGGCGAAATCCAGTCCATCACGAAATTCTCGAATACGATTCAGAATCTAGTCGAAGGACAGCCTCCTGAACTCGACGCTGCGACGATGCTCTTTCTGACGGCCGTCTCTTGGCAGGAAGATGGATCCTCGCCCGAACCTCTCGACAAAGCAGTATCGCGCGAGAGGATCGGGCGTTTCCCAATCGAAGGTGGAAATGCAATATCTTATCTCCACGAATTCACGAATGACAAGGGCAATGGCGCTCTACACGATCTTCTGGCGAAGCTTGCTCTGGGACTCGAAGAAGAGTACCTCGGCGAGCCTGGGTTTTCCTCTGGTGCTGCGGGATTGCATCTCTGTGGCTGGCTCAGCGCCTCAGAAGTCACGAGCCTCCATCGAGTGATTCGTCGAGGCAAGTGGGGAATCGATCCTTCCGAGCCACTCGATGGCGGAGTCAATGACGCCTTCAGACATCTGACCATCATCCTGCGCTCTGCGCGCAAGCGACGTTGTGGTTTGTTGATGCGGCGCCATGCCTAGATCAGGTCATCCGATGAGAAGATAGTTCGTTGTAGATGGGCTGAACGTCATCCAGAACAGACTGCAGAACCTTGGACAACTCCCCTTCCCTCGGTCTCGGGGCGGCGAATCCTGTCGAAGCCCAAACAGCGTCATACCAATGTTCAGCCCAGATGCCATCGCATTCCTTTGGCCCGGATTGCCAGCCGAGCATCCGTGAATCGAACGCGATTTCTAGATGCTCACAGATACCCCTCAATACCCCCGCCGGGTCATTCAGGATGTCGGCTGAATCGACGACCAGTGGGTTTTCTCCTGTCATTTCGCGTACCGCTTTGAAAATTCGCGCCTGTTGTGGCAGACCCGTAGCCCATGCATCGATCGCATCCGTCCTCTTTGACAATGACAGGAGAACCTCGCGTGGGTCGCGTATCAGGAAGCAATTCTTGAACGAGGACAACCAATCGATTTCCACCCCCTCGATGATGTGGTGGCACATGTGCTTCTGATACCAGATTCTCGAGCCGTCGGGAACCTCGGCGCAGAGTTGCTTGACGACGCCTCGCCAATCCGTCAATCCATTCTCGATGACCTCAGCAGCACTAGGATGGTCGATACCGGTGGCGGACAGATAGTGAGCGTAGAGAGGTTCGTCCGTCGCGAAGGTATCCCCACGATTCGCGAAAGAGTACATCATCGCCGTCGAGATATTGCGTGGGCCTGACCACATCGCAATCCGAAGTGGCTCGCTCTGAGGTGTATCAACCACCGCACTCACTCCGAATCAGGTCGATGTAGAGATTCTGGATTCGCCCCGCCATCGGGCCTCGTACACCAGCGCTCATCTCCCCTCCATCAAACTCGATCACTGGGGTCACTCCGGCGAAAGTCCCCGTCACGAAAGCCTCGTCTGCTGAGCGTACATCATCTATCGTGAAGTCACGCTCGAATGCCGCTATGCCGTTCGCCCCACAGATGTCGAGCACCTTGCGGCGAGTGATTCCGTTCAGACAATATTCGCCGCTCGAGGTCCAGACCTCGTCATCTCTGACGATGAAGAAATGAGTCGAATTGCATGAGGCGACATTGCCGTTCGGGTCGAGCATCAATCCCTCATCCCCCCCTTTGCGAGCAGCATCGATGCAGCCGGCTATGCAATTGTGTTTGGAGAGGCTGTTGATGCGCGGATCCTGAACATTCTGTGGCCCTCGAATGACATCGACGGTGACCAGTCGAATCCCATTCTCAGCACGCCGAATATCAGCCCTTTTGTGCTCAGGAATGATGACTATCGTTGGTAGACTCGAAATCACCCAGGGAGCCTGATAGGGCGTGGGTTTCAGTCCACGGGTGACGATTAATCTGATGTGCACACCATCATACATCGCATTAGCTTCGATGACTTCTTCGATTCGTCCAACCAATTGCTCGCGACTGAGAGGCATCTCAAGGTCGATGACCTCGGCTCCATGCCACAATCTATCGAGATGGTCATCGAGAAAAACCAACACACCCCGATGCAATCTGAATGCTTCCCATACACCGTCCCCAAGAAGGAAACCAGCATCCAGCACCGAGATCTTCGCATCGGGACGGCGTAGCAACTCGCCATTGACCGATATCCAGACATTCTCGTTTCGTGGGTCATCCTCGTACTCGTGTGTGCCCACGCCAGACCCTCAGAAAATGCGGCCAGTGAGGCGTTCGAACATATCGGCGTACAGAGTCGCTGTCTGGTCGATGATTTCGTCGGGTAGAGCAGGAATCGGCGGCTCATCAGTACCTGCTTGTCGAGCCTTACGAAGTACCGCATGATGCCCAGTCTCGATGTAATGCCCACGCACGAATTCTTTCGAGAGTTGCACGATCTCACCCCTCTCATAAGCCGCAGCATCCCACCAACGGTCCTCATCGAGAGTCCCGAAGGAATCCACCAAGACTGGTCTACGGCCTACGCCGAGTGCGAATTCCTTCTTGCCATCAACATGAATCAAGCCACTCTTGGCAGCCTCGCGCTCGATGATCTCATCCACCTTCAAGACTATTTCAAGAATCGAATCGAACTCCTCATCGCTCAGATTCGAAATCTCCAAAGCCTCTTCACGCCCCAGCAATCTGTCGAACTTCTCAAACTTCGTCGACACCTCTAGGTAAGGCTTGGGCAATTTCACTCCTTCAGTCAAAACCGTCCCGGGCTCGAATCCGAATTCCTCCGCCCCGACATCGCCACGTGAATAACGTCGCCACCCCGAACCCGCGAGATAGTGGCGGCAGATGACCTCCAGCGGGACGAATACATTCTCAGCATCTGGAGTTATCGCGCCCGCCTCGCGGATCACATCGAATCGCCTCGCGCGGACGCGGTCGGGCGCGTTCATCTCGATTACATGCGTATCGCACACGCCCTCCTTCTCAACCAGCTCGAACCAATGGCATGAGGTGCGGTTCAGCGACTCCCCTTTGCGAGGGACGAGGCTAGGGATGATTTGATCGAAGACTGAAATCTGGTCAGTGTAGCGAAATTCGATGATATCGGGGTCATCCGTGCTCCATACCTGCTTGACCTTGCCGTGGTAAATCATCTCGCCCATGCACATCCTGTGTGACGATTCGCCGATGAACATTGCTGATGGGAAGCCTCGTGTTTCGGGCGGCCTCTGGCCGGCCTCGCGAGCGTTTTGGAAAATCGGATGCTCGACTCTTTTGTTGAATCACATCGACCCGATGCAGAACGGGTCGAGACTATATTCTCCCAATCCTTCGATTGACTTATGCGGAACTCTCAGCCCGGAATTGAGAGGATTTTCTCCTGGGCTGCTCTCGATTCGAGAGTTCGAGTCGGACTGATGGTCTCGATTTTCATCATCGTTTCTCTGACTCCCGCAGTTGGTCAGAGCATCGAGACTGGCTGGGTCGTTGTCGACAGCGGCACCGAAGTGGATCTGAACGCCGCTGTCGTCCATGGCTCTGAATTGTGGGCTTTCGGTGATGATAGCGTCATGCTCTCGAGTTCAGATGGGGGCCTGACCTGGCAGACGGAAGTTTCGCCTATCACGTCAGATTTCATCGCTGCTGATGCTGAATATGATTCGATGGCTGTGCTCGGTGCGGACGGTGCGGTACTGTTCAAAGAAGGAACTGGCGGGGAATGGCAAGACCTAGGGGTTCCTGCTGAGGGCATGGCAAGCATCGCTGTCACGAGTTCGAATTCCATCATCACAGTCGGGGCCGGCGGTTCTATCTGGCAGTACTCTGAAGCGTCTTGGGCTGACCGTCAGAGCGGCTTCTCAGACGATTTGAACGATGTCGCCTTCCTCGATTCCGACATTGGCTTCGCCTGTGGCGAATCGGGCTCGCTGATCTTCACCGATGATGGCGGAGCGACTTGGGATTATCGCGAGGCTCCTGAAGGGGCGAGCGATTCGAATCTGGTTTCTGCAGGATATTACAATCCTTTCCGGATGTTCGCAATCTCATCCACAGGGCAGATTCTCGCTTCAACATCTCAAGGAGGTCATATCTGGAATCTCGTTGAGATCGAATCTCATAACTACGCGACTTCCCTGAGTAGAAATCTCAACTCCATCGATGTCGCTTCCGCTTCGATAATCCTCTTTACAGGTCCCAGCAATTACCTCGCCGTCAGTCTCGATGGAGGAAACATCGTCACCAAGAGCATCTTGCCTGAAGGGCTCTCGACTTCCTTCAACGACTTCGCGATGGTGGATTACAAGACCGGGGTGGCCGTTGGAGACGGTGGGGTCATCCTCTGGACTGATGATTCGGGAAAGGACCAGTTGATCGGCTTCGAGATTCCAGATTACAACAACTTCGGTGAGTTCGCCGAGTATGCAGATGACATGCTTCTAGGTGGCTTCCTCGCAACGATCAAGATCGTCGGTTTCGGAATCCTCCTCGGATTCTTCATCGGCACGGTTCTAGCGCTGTTCAAGACCGCGCCGAACTCGCTCAAGCAGATTTTCGAAAGATACTCTCTGACAACTGTCAAGACTCTTGGAGGTGTTCTCAGCATCTCTGGATTCTATCTTCTCATGACTGGCGGAAGTCGATTCGGAGCGTTGGGGCTGGATGGAATCGAATACATCTACACACCAGTCGGAGACCCGAGGGGGTTCGGCATATTTGTCGTCGGACTCGCCATGGCGGCTGTGGGCGTGCAGTTTGTTCTCGCGGACCAGAAACTCACGGGACCACTGTTCAAGATTCGACCATTGAATTCGATTGCAACGGTTTACACGGATTTCTTCCGTAACACACCTTTGATTGTTCAGTTCATGTTCATTCATTTCGGAGTTGGAATCGGTCTCAAGATCCAGAAAGCCTATGAGGGAAATTTCGGCGACTTGGGCACCGACGGCCTCGACTATTTCTTCCTCGGCCAAAGCGCATTCATCAGTGCCATCTTCACGCTGGGACTCAACTCAGGAGCTTACCAGTGTGAGACGATTCGAGGCGCGATAGCAGCGATTCCCACTGGCCAGATGGAAGCCGGTCGCAGCATCGGCTTGACCTACATGGGAACCATGCGCCTCGTCATCCTACCGCAAGCGGTCAGAATCTGCATCCCACCGTTGGGTAATGAAATGGTGAATCTGGTTCTCAACTCCTCATTGGCGATGGTCATCGGCTATGCGGAGTTGGCCAGGCAGGGTCGGTTGATCATCGCTGTCACTTTCCAGATTTTCTGGGCCTGGGGCATGGTTATGATATCCTACTTCGTCATCACGTGGACGTTGGCGTTGCTCTTGCGAAGGCTTGAGGAAAAGACGAAGATTCCGGGTTTGGGAATCACAGGAGGTGATTGAATGCCGGACATCGTACTTTCTATCAAGGACCTCGAGAAGATGTATGTTGGCGGAGTTCACGCCGTCAAAGGGGTTTCATTCGATGTCCACGAAGGCGAATCGGTGGCAATCATCGGTTCTTCTGGAAGTGGAAAATCGACTGTTCTACGTTGTATCAACCGGCTCATCGAGCCGACTGCTGGAGTGATTGAACTTCGAGGTGAGCAGATCAATACGCCTCATGCGGATGTGAACGATATTCGTTCACGCATCGGCATGGTCTTCCAATCCTTCGAATTATTCGCTCATCTTCGAGTGCTTGAAAACATCACTCTCGGCTTGATTCACGTTCGCGGGATGAGCAAAGAAGAGGCCGATATCGTTGCTATGGAGGTTCTTGAGAGGGTTGACTTACTCGATCGAGTCAATGCCTACCCGGGCAATCTCTCGGGTGGACAGAAGCAGCGTGTGGCGATTGCCCGCGCGCTGGCGATGAAGCCAGAGGTGATTCTCTTTGACGAACCGACCAGTGCACTCGACCCCGAGTTGGTCGGCTCGGTTCTAAACACGATTCGAGGTCTCGCCGATGAGGGGATGACGATGATCATCGTCACGCACGAAATCAACTTCGCCCGCGATGTTGCCGATCGAGTGGTCTATCTCGACCAAGGTCGGGTCGCTGAAGAGGGCCCATCTTCAATCATCAATGAACCGAAGACCGAGAGAATGCAGCGCTTCCTCTCATCGATGAACGAGGAGAATTGAACTCCGTCGATTGATCGGTTCTGAGGTTCAGACCATACCTTGGGCGGTCATCGCCTCAGCGATCTTGAGGAAGCCGGCGATGTTGGCACCGGCGACGTAATTGCCGGGCATGCCGTACTTCTCGGCCGTCTCATAGGCTTGCTTGTGGATATTGACCATGATAGCATCGAGGCGGCCATCGACCTCTTCACTAGTCCATGATAGACGCAGACTGTTCTGGCTCATTTCGAGTCCGGATGTCGCAACGCCACCTGCGTTGCTGGCCTTTCCAGGTGCAAAGAGGACGCCATGATCCTGGAAGACTTCGACCGCCTCGGGTGTGCAAGGCATGTTCGCACCTTCAACGACGGCGATGACGGCGTTGGCGACCAACATCTCAGCTTCCTGAGCATTGATCTCATTCTGGGTCGCGCATGGCAGAGCGATGTCCACATTCACCCCCCATAGACCATTTGATGCAGGCTCCGGCTCAGATTTTGTGTAGGTGATGCCGTCGAAATTCTCAGCGTATTCGCTGATTCGACCACGGCGGTTGTTCTTCAGATCCATGATCCAAGCCAGTTTCTCGGGGTCGATGCCGGCAGGATCGTGGATCCAGCCGGATGAATCTGACATCGTCACCGGCTTGCCACCAAGGTGGAGGACCTTCTCGCAAGCGAACTGAGCGACGTTGCCAGAGCCGCTGATAGAGACGGTCGCGCCATCGAATGACTTGCCGGTTGTAGCAAGCATTTCTCGGGCGAAGTAAACCAGTCCGTAGCCTGTCGCCTGAGGGCGAATCAGAGAGCCGCCGTAGGCGAGTCCCTTGCCGGTCAGAATTCCTGTGAATTCATTCTGGAGTTTCTTGTACATGCCGAACAGATAGCCGATTTCGCGGCCCCCGACACCAATGTCGCCGGCGGGTACATCTGTATTGGCGCCGATGTGGCGCCATAATTCCATCATGAAAGCCTGACAGAAGCGCATGACTTCGTTGTCGGACTTACCCTTGGGGTCGAAGTCCGAACCACCCTTACCGCCACCCATTGGCAGTTGTGTCAAGCTGTTCTTGAAGACCTGCTCGAAAGCGAGGAACTTGAGGATCGATTGGTTGACCGAGGGGTGGAAGCGCAATCCGCCCTTGTACGGACCGATGGCGCTGTTCATCTGAATACGGAATCCGCGATTGACCTGCAGATTGCCATCATCATCGTACCAGGCGACACGGAATTGGATGATTCTCTCCGCCTCGACCATCGCTTTCACGACTGGGAGGTATTCAGGGTGGGCTTCGATGACTGGCCCGAGGCTGTCGAGGACCTCTTCGACCGCCTGATGGAATTCAGGCTGGTTCGGATCCCTTGCTACTACGCTATCATACACTGTCTTCATCGTCTTGTCCATTTGGTTCACCGACGTGGTATCCCGATTCTCAACTCAAGCAACGGGGCCTTGCCGATAGGAAAGCCCCTTTTGAAAGGTATGGCTACTGAAACTGATTCGTTCAGCCCCTTTGGGGCTGTCAAATGCTCAACTGAACAGGTGATGTTCGGCCAACTTAGCCACTGTTTCTTTGTGGTCGGGCAGAGTCATCACGTAGACGGCTGCTTGGCTTACCTGGCGCTTGCGAAGAGCTTCTGCGATCGGTGTGTGTTCGCGGAACCAGCGGGTGCGACCGTCGTCACCGATGATGCGAATGTCGACTTGAGCCATGCGTGGTTCTGAGAGTAGGAGTTTGACGCTTGGGACATCTACAGCGACGTATCCGGGCTGGAGACCGGCGCGATGTGCTAGGTCGTCTTCGATTTCGCGCCGTTTGGTCGAGTCATTGGCGATTTCGATGAGTCGCTGAATCTGGTCTGCAGTCAGTTCATCCTGCCTGCGGCTGGCAGCGACTTTGAACATCTGTCTGTACTTCAGACGACGCATTATATCACGAGGAAAATCACCAGCGTCGTAAAGCGCCTGCCAAATCTCGGCATCCACCCTGCGCTGCAGATCCATCGAGTCCGGCAGTTTGTCTGCGCCGCGCTCGACGGCGCGACTCAGCATCACTTCGGTGATTCTGGTGACTCGATGGAAATAGACTGCGCTGTACATCAGACCTCGTGCGACCAGCATTCCCTCGAGTGCAGATAGTCCGCCTTCTTCGACGGCGAGGTCGCCGCCATGACGAGAAAGGCAGGCGATGAGTCGGCGATGATCGACGATACCGTGCTTCACGCCGGTGAAATGGGCATCGCGAAGCAGGTAGTCGAGTTGGTCACAGTCGACCGGACCGTGGACGAGGTTCGCGAGCGTGCGATCGTCAGCAACCAGATCCTCCTTGCCATCGGTCCACGCCAGCAGCGTGCGCTCGGTGCCTCGGGCATCAGGTCCACGAATCAGAGCGGCGACATCCTTGGGATCAATGTCATTGCGCTCGAGAATGTCGGGAATACGCCTTCGATTCGGCACCGATGATTCCTCGCCTTCTCTCAAGACATCGTATTCTCCGAGGATGATTCCTTCGGTGATCGACATGTGATCAAGACCTCCACGCTCGTGCAGAATGTGTTCCAGCGTGTGCGAATATGGTCCATGGCCGACGTCGTGCAGCATTCCCGCTACTTCGACGAGCGTCTTCTCATGCTCATCCAAACCAATCGAGTCGGCCATCATTCCACCAATATGCGAAACACCCAGAGAGTGTTCGAAACGAGTGTGATGTGCTCCAGGGAAGACCAGATGCGCCAGACCGAGCTGCTTGATGTGACTCAGTTTGTTCATCTCAGGAGTCTCCAGCAGGCTGGCTCTGACTCCATCGAGATTGAACTGCCCATGAATGGCGTCGTTGATGACCTTCATGTTCGACCCTGCGCGATGCCGAGAACCCCCTCCCCCTTCAACTGAACTGCGGTTGAACTCGCTCGATTCCGGTTGCTGATTCAACTCATATCCGATCCGGCTGAACTTGCGGGTGTCTTTCAATTGTATTTCAATTGCAATACAGTTAAGACCCCCCCGCCTCCGTGAGAATTCAGGAGGAGCGGCGGAATGACAGGTCACAGCCCCATGGTCTCACTGAGGATACCAGAGGATTACCTACTCGAACTCGAGCGCAGGGTTGGATTCGATGGGATGCGAAATCGATCTGATGTTATCCGTGATGCGATCAGGGGCTACCTGTCTGTGCCCCACCTCTCCTCCGGCACACGCGTCGAAGTTGATCTCGGACCCGACCTGACTGCACGCCTGGCCGACTTCTGTCGGATTCAAGGCGAGCAGGCTGATGTCGTTCTGAGATATGCGGCGCGCGAGCACATCGCTCGCGCAACCGCTGACGATGTGACGGTCGATGCTGCGCTACAGCGGCGAATGAAGGAGCTCAGAGCTCGTTCTGAATCGACCGACCAATGAGGTGAGAGACTTGGGTGAGAATGGGATGCACTCGAAAAAAGCGGGGGGGCGGCATCGCCGCCTCCCTGCAACACACCCTTCACGAGCGATGATCAAGGTCGGATTCGCCGGCTTGCGCCGCAGAGCGAAACTCTCCAACGCGGTGGGCTACAGTCCTCGCGATGCTCCACGACCTCAACGTGGAATGGAGTCATTTCGCGAATCGAACCAAGGCTCGATCAACAACCCACATCAAGACCTCGATAAAAGAGACGAATGAAACTCATCACACACACCGTCCCGCCCATTTCGGGCGGGGCACCATTCTGACCCAGCCATCCTCTGACTGACCTCCGAGGCTGAACCTTGATGGGTGAGGTGCGGAATCAGCCGTCATGGCGGTGGGCATCAGCGACCTGCAGAGTTTCGAGCGACTGACGCCATTCCGAGTAAGGGATGTGCTTCTCGTCGCCAGCCCATTCGATCATTATCTGCTCGAGGAATCGGGCTACTTGGCCGAAATCATGAGGCGTGAATACACCGATCTGAATCTCTCGCAAGCACCGCGAATAATTCACAGTCACGACGCAGATGACGCACTAGAACTACTCGCAAACAGAGATTTCGACCTGATCATCACAATGGTCCGCGTCGGCACCATGGATCCCTATGCTTTCGGCAGGCGGGCGAAACGTGACAATCCCGACCTGCCGGTGATCATGCTCAGCCACAACACGCGTGAATTGGCGACTCTCCACACGGGTGATGGCATAGATCGCATCTTCGTTTGGACCGGCGACAGCAGAATCCTCTTGTCGATCTGCAAACTCATAGAGGACGAGAAGAATGCTGAGAACGATGTCGAGAATGGCGACGTCCAAGTCATTCTGCTGGTCGAGGACAGTCGCCGATTCTACTCAGCCTACCTGCCTCTGTTGTACTCACAATTGGTCAATCAGACGACGCGTCTGATGGGCGAGGGTGGCAACCTCCACGAGCGATTGCTGCGACTTCGCGCCCGAGCCAAGATCCTGCTCGCTTCAGATTACCCCACGGCGAAGTCGATAATCGACAAATACCATCACAACATCATCGGAGTCTTCACCGACGGAAAGTTTCCCGATCCAGAAGATGGAAGAGACACTGCGGGCCTGAAATTAGTCAGATATGTCAGGTCACGAGATTTAAATCTGCCAATCCTCTTCCAATCGAAGAATCTTGAGTTGAAGGAGGAGGCGGAGGCACTTGGTGTTCGTTTCCTGCACAAGGAGGATACGCAACTCTATGGGCGCATTGCGGACTTCATGCTTGAAGAGATGAGCTTCGGAGATTTCATTTTCAAATTACCCGATGGAACTGAGGTTGGAAGGGCAGCAAATCTTCGTCAATTGGTTGAAGAATTATCTCGAGCTCCAATCGAATCGGTTGAGTATCATGCGACTCGAAACCACTTCTCTCACTGGCTTCGGACGCGGACGGAATTCTCCCTCGCAGCGATTCTCCGCCACCTCACTATCGGTGATTTCGAATCGACCGAGGAAATTCGAGATTTCATCTTGAATTCCATGCGCGGCCACATCGACAGGGTTCGTAATCGCTCGATTCGAGACCATGATTCTGCTCATTCGGATCAGGGATTCCTCAGAATCGGACGAGGTAGCCTCGGTGGAAAGGGACGTGGCTTGGCTTTCTTCTTCAGTCGAATGCCGGATCTGGGCTTGCAAGACAAATTTCCTGACGTTGAATTCATCGTTCCGCATTCGATCGTTCTGGCGACGGATTTGTTCGAGGAGTTCATCGAGATGAATGGCCTTTCACGTTTCGCGCACGAAGAACACGATGATTCCGAGGTCGATGCCGAATTCCTCGCCTCAAAATTCAGTGAAGATGTCGAGGAAGAACTCACAGCGATGCTCGGTCATATGACGAGACCTCTGGCGATTCGATCTTCGAGCTTGTTGGAAGATGCGAGCCATCAGCCATTCGCTGGCGTCTATGCCACTCACATGATAGCGAACGACCACAGCAAACTCGATGTTCGGCTTGCGAGACTCAAGGAGGCGATTAAATTGGTCTTCGCCTCAACCTATCACAAAGGCGCCAAGGCATACGTCGCGGCGACACCGAGCAGCATCCAAGACGAGAGAATGGCCGTCGTGATTCAAGAGCTTGTCGGCCGAGAGGTAAATGGCCGCTATTATCCGCACATCGCTGGTGCGGCGCGCAGCCGGAATCACTATCCTGTGTCGCCACTGATTGCAGAGGATGGGATTGCTGCTGTCTGCATCGGCTTGGGTAGACAGGTTGCTTCGGGCGAGAAATGTCTTCGATTCAGCCCGGGACAACCTCGTCGAATTCATCAATTCCATAGCACTGAGGCGATGCTAGACACATCTCAGACGAGTTTCTGGGCGATACCGATGGGACGGTCAGAAACACCTCTTTCAGCCGATGAAACCAAGAATCTGGTAAACCTTGGTCTAGGAGAGGCTGAAGAGGATGGAAGGTTGGCTCTGGTCGGTTCGACTTATGTCGTGGCAGACGACAGGGTGGTCGACTCAGTGAGAGCGAGTGGAGGCCCGAGAGTCGTCACATTCGCCCCCATTCTCAAACATTCTCGCATTCCTCTGGCGGAAATCCTTGACCATGTTCTGAAGCGAAGTGAATCCTATCTGAACTCGCCGATTGAAATTGAATTCGCTCTCGTGATCGACGAAGACAGTGGAAAAAAGATTTTCGCGATTCTCCAGGTTCGACCGATGCTGGAAGAATCGGTCGACATCGACATCGACATGAGTGAAGTTGACAGAACCAGGGCGATCATAATGTGCAGCAAGGCTCTTGGGAATGGAGTAATCGACGATATACAGGATGTGGTCTACATCCATCCCGACCGCCTAGACCGAATGAGGACGGCAGACCTCACCGACGGCGTCGAGGCGATCGATGCAACCCTACGCAGTCAGGGCCGTTCTTACCTTCTCATCGGACCTGGGCGCTGGGGATCATCAGACCCTTCGTTGGGCATTCCAGTATCTTGGGAACAGATCAGCGGTGCGAAGGCCATCGTTGAGGTGCCGATGTCTGACATTCATCTCGAGCCATCACAAGGCACACACTTCTACCAGAATATTGTCACCTTCAACATCGGTTATCTGACTATCACCGCTGACGATATGCTAGATTTCGACTGGCTCGATTCAATCGCCCCTGAGACTGAGATTGGACCACTTCGACACATCGCCCTTGAATCGCCTCTGAAGGTGGTACTCGACAGCAGGGATTCTGAGGCGATAGTACTACGTTGAGAGGCCAATCTTCTTGGCCGTTCTATTCGCAGGCAGGATTCCATGACAGGAGGCGAAGTCGGCTCGACTCCGATATGGTTCGCGCACGAGAAGGTGCGTGAGTCACAATCTCAGATGATGTGGGATGGAATCGAGGTTCTCTCGCAAGGGGGATTTCTGATCGCGGCAGCTCCCACTGGCATAGGCAAGACCGCTGCCGCTCTGGCTTCGGCTCTGGAAGTCGCACGGTCCATGCCGTCACCGCCGAGAATACTCTTCCTGACCGGCACGCAATCGCAGCATCGCATAGTCGTCGAAACGGTGAGGGCTATCAATCGAAGCCTGCCTGATGGGATTCTGGATCTCAAACTCGTCGATCTGATTGGCAGGGAAGGAATGTGCCATACTGTGGACCGTGTCACAGGCAGATGCGATTGTGAAGAGGATATCGACCCAGAAGCTCGAGTCGAGAGGCGCGCAGACCTGAAGGAGGCGATGTTTCGGGTTCCGATGCATGTCGATGAGATGATACGCCAAGGGCGCAATATGCGAATCTGCTCCTGGGCCGCGGCCAGAGAGGCTGCGAAAGAATGCGACATCCTCGTCTGTGACTACAACCATGTCTTCATCGAGAATGTTCGCGAGGCATCACTGCCCGTGATGGGGATCGATCTGGCCGAGACCATCATCATCGTCGATGAAGCACACAATCTACCCGATCGAGTACGCAATGGTCTGCAACGAGTGGCGACGATGAAGGTCTTCAGAGATGCGAAGGCCGAACTCGAGGAGCACTTGGGAACCGAGGAGAAGAAAGTCGCTTCTCGGTCTGCAGAGGATCTCAGTGCTGGAGATGAACTTCAGGAAATCAGATTCGCCCTTGGTGCGCTGACTCGATTGAATGAGTCAATGCCGAAATGGTTCGAATCGAGACTCAAGGAATTGGCCAGCCTCGGGGACGATGATATGCGAATCTCCACTGCAGAATTCATTGAGATGGTCAATTCCATCATCCTCGAGAGCATCGAGATAGAGGATCGAGGTGATTCACGCCGTCTGACTGGTCTAATCTCCCAACTCCTCCGGGTTCGAGTCGAGACCGACGATTCAATCGATGATGAAGACGAGAAGGAGACCGCTTCGACCAGACTGGCGATGATGCTCTCAGTCTGTTTGGAATATCGCGATAGCCCAGCCCTGGTTCTGGTCTTCGACCTGATTGGAGACGAGCCTCGAATCAGCAGCCATCTATTGGATCCAGGTGTCGTCAGTGGCGACCTCTTCAATGCTTGCGGAGGCTCGATTCTGATGTCTGGCACCCTGGTGCCGCCACAGATGTATGCTGACCTCTTACGGCTACCGACAGCGACCCGATTGGTTCGATGTCGGCAGTACACCAGCCCATTCTCAACTGAAAGAAGACCGATCTTGATCGCCAAAGACACCACCTCGAAATTCACAGATCGCAGCGAATCGAACACCGATCGCATCCGTGATCACATTCTCTCAGTCATCGAGAACACACCAGGACACGTCGCCCTGTTCGCCCCCAGTTACGCCATGCTGAGAGAGATTATCGGCGAGGAGGATTGGCTTCCTTGGGGAATAAGACGACATCTTTTGATCGAGAGATCGAGGATGTCGAAGAGGCAGGTGAATGAGATGATTGAGAAATTGTACCAGAAGAGGAGGACGAAGGACCGAGCTCTGCTCGCAGGAGTCTTGAGCGGAAAGATGGCAGAAGGTGTCGATTATCCTGAGAACATTCTCGATGCGGTAGTCTGTGTCGGGATTCCAGTTCCACCTCCGAGCGCTAGACAGGATGCCTTGAAGAAGTACTGTGAAGACCGATTCGGGCGCGATCTGGCTTGGAGATACTCAAGTTCCCAACCCGCTGTAAACAGCCTTCTGCAGGCCCTGGGTCGCCCGATTCGGAAGAGGGAAGACCGAGCCCTGGTGGTTCTGTTGGATAGACGCCTGCTGCGGCGTCCATACAGGCACTGCCTTCCCAGCACCATGTCCGCAATCGAAGTTCCCGACGCAAGTCGAACCGCTCGGCATGTCAAGCGCTTCTTCGAGCGGCACCCAGAACCTGCGATTGAAGCAGTATGAATCAATGGATTCATCCGAGATGAGTGCGTGGCAAGGTTCGGTAGAGATGTGGGAGAGTGTGCGAATCCAAGGCCTCGAGTCACAATCTCCTCGATTGTTCGAGGAGAATGAAGAAGTCGGTTTGGATATCGACGCACAATCCATGCACCATAGATTTCTCGCAGACCTCCCTCACCTTGACGATGCAATCACCGACCACCGACGCGTGGTCGAAGAATCTTCCCAGACTGTTGAACCGGCTCTGGCTCAGGTCAGGTCCATCGGCACCCCATCAGTCACCATCGAGGAGATTGATGAGACCTCGGCACGGCGAGGTTTCGATCTGGACCTGAGCCTTACCGAGTTATCCGATCTTTCAGTTCAATCATCGTTCGATGGCGAACGAACGATGATTCGCATCATCGCTGCTGAAAGATTCGGCGGATCGATTCGGACCTTCCGACTGCCACCGAACATAGGATTACAGGCGGCATTCCTGAGCGAAGGTATGTTACACTTCAGTTTCGAGTGAGTCAGAGTCCTCATCTTCAGCGTTCTCGAAATCAGACCGCTAAAGCAGCCGGTCGAGACAGCCGACTCAAGCCGATAACTCTGCCAATTCGAAGGCATCTCTGTCAGGAATCTCATTCAGTTCATCGATCTGCTGCAGAACTGACTGCAGAGCCAGTTGGGCGTTCTGGCGATGACCTTCACCCAGCCTGTGAGAAGAATATCGAGCCTCCTCGAAGATTCTATCGAGGGCGATCAAAGCCTGCTCACTTATCGGCAAGGCCTTACGAATCGCCATCTCGAATTCACGTACGGTCTCGAAATCTCTTCGCAGGAAGCCATTCCGCATCAGAATCTGACAGAGACTCTCGTAGCAATTGAAAATCGCTTCACGAACCTCGTCTCCAGCTGCTAGCAACTCCGCTGTATAACTGAAGATATCCGCCAACTCATCGATCGCTGCTTGGCGGCGGCGCCTCAATACCACAGCAAGACCAAGCAGGGTGCCTAGAATCAGGAGAGCGCCGATGAGCGAAGCCACCTGCCACGAAATAAGGGCGGTCTGTTGCTTCTCGTAGGTTATGTTCACGCCGCCGTGTTCATTGGCCAACCAGAATCTGTTTGTCGGGTCAAGAAGTTGGGAATCGGTGTGGAAGATCAATCCCATCTCCCCCCAGTATCCTCGATCATAAAAGCCGGGAACCGGGTCTTGGACCTCGAATCGGTAATCCACCACTCCATCGGCGTCTGTGAGTTTGACGGTCTGGAAAAGAACGGTCGAGCCATTGACGAGGCGGGCCACGAGGGATACTCCCTCGATCGGCAGACCAGTGTCCTGAGCCCTGATGGTGACATTGCCGGTGATCAAGCGTGTGTGGTCACGAATCAGGTGTCCGTCAGGATTGAATTCGAAGCGTACGGGTACTCGGATGTTTACGACATGATCGATCGCGACTCCGTTGAGGAAGCGGGCACCGTCCGGTTCCACCTGCACGATGAGCGTAAGGTCGCCGGGAGGCATTGTCGAGCGGGCTGGTGAATTGATGGAGAAATGTCCGGTTGCAGACTCCCAGGTCACAGTCGCGGGCTCGGGAACCCCGTTCCAGAGCAAGACGATATCCAATTCGTCGATGACATTGCCCTCGCCGCCAATCTCGAGGACTCTGCCGACGAGCTTGATCTTCGAGATATCGTCGCTTCGGATGATGATAGCCGTCTGCCAGAGAATCTCGATCTCCACATCCGCTCGAGCATAAACAGTCATGTTGTACTCGATTGGCAGATAGAAGGTCTGGCCTTCGAAGAGGAATTCGATGTCGTGTCCACCACGCGCGATCAGGAAGCCGAGAGAGTGCTGCAGAGAGAAAACTCCATCGGATGCTGTCGTCAGACGTTCAATCTCAAGGCCGTCGAGGGAGATGATGATCTCACGGTCTTCCAAGCCGGGTGCTCCGGCAGTGTCAGAATCGAATAGCCTGCCGGAGAAGTTCCAGGATCCACCTCGAGTCTCAGAAATCGAGTCGACCTGTAGAGTCAAGGCTGTATGGTAAGCAATTGTGAGATTCGCGTCCACACTACCAGGTCGGTGGTAACCTTGTGCAGGCGCGGAGACCGTGACTGTGTGGATTCCGACATCGAGGAAGTCAGATATCACCCACGTGTGTGACCAGTCGCCGTACTCATCGGTCGTGGTGATGCCGATGAGGGTGCCATCGATGAATATCTCAAGAGAATGATTCCCTAATCCACCATCTGGGAGATTGTCTCGCACCGTCCCGCTGAGGTGCATCTCGTCGCCGACTGCAACGGTAGCTGGAGGATTGAGCGAAACGATGGTCGGCCCGTATACGGTGAAGACTGTTGTGGAATTCGACCCGAGGATGAATTCCTCGCCCGCGAATGTGATCTTGATGATGCGTGGGCCGAGTGGCATATCCGGTGGCACTGGAATATAGATGCTGAAAGTACCATTGGAAGCGACCGATAGACCGGTCAAGAACTGATCATTCATCATCACCTCAAGATATCGGTCTCCGAGCACTCGACCTGCTCCATCTGTCAGCATGCCCTCGATGAGGAGCAATTCATTTCGGTCGATCTCTCCAGGGGGAGTCGTCAGCACGACCTGAGAGGTCTGAGTCACATTGTAACCCTCGGTCGTGCTTGAAGGAAGGTAATACTCTGGATTCAGGGAATCACCCTGTCCCATGGGATCGACCCAGGTGAATCCACCGAGGAAACTGGCTGTGACTGTATGCGCCCCATAATCTGTATCCAGAGGGAGATTGAAGGTCACGGTCCAAGTTCCCGCCGAACCATTGGAGCGAGTGGTGTAGGCTGAACCTACATCGACGCCATCGATTGCGATATGTATGATGCCGCCGCTATCCAGACCATCGTCGATCAACACCTGCCCGTGTTCATCGAGCAATGACCCTGAGAATATCACCGCCTCACCAGCGATCTGAGAGCCGGATATCTCCGTGATCTCTAACACGCTAGGCGCGAGGACGATGACGCGAGTCCAAGTCGAATCGCCGACCAATCCAGTCGTTCCAGCGACTCCTGCGAAATCTGCAGTGATGGTCAGAGGACCTTGGACTCTCATTGAATCGACAGGAATGAGGACTACTGCACGGCCATTCGAATCAGTAGGAATGCTCAGCAATGAGATTCCATCCACCAGGATTTCGATGTCGACACCACCGACGGTCTGGCCGGAATTGTCGACCAAGGAGAGATTCACACTGATGTCCTCGCCGCGGGTGATTCGCCGATCGGGGTCGAGATCAGCTGGGTCGAGGATGGTTACAAGAGAGTAGCCCCGGCTATCGAATGTACCCTCACTGCTGCTCGCGCCGTAGTAATTGACTGCAGGCGTGAAAATCGCACCTAGAGTGTGTGTTCCTCTAGGGAAGGAGAGTCCGAGAGTGATGACTGCTGACCATGAGCCGTTGGGCGAAACCGAACCACCAGTTACTTGGAATCCACTCGTTTCATCGTCGATTGCGAAGGTCAACATGGCTGCGATCGCATTGCCCGCTCTATCCATTATTCCGGTGCCATTGCTCGATAGGAGCAAACCACTGACATTGAATGATTCACCCGCAATCGGGTTATCGGTTATCGTTGTGACAGTGAGATTCGTTGGTGAGCGAACAATCATCGTATTCATCTGAGTGGAAGTCGAATGGAGAGTGGCAGAGCCGTTGAACCAGAGCGTCACCGCAACCTGTCCAAGTGGGTGGGAATGAGGTACGTCAAAGGTGAAATTCACGGCTCCCTCGTTATTCGTCAGACCCTCGGTGAGCCATGTGTCATGGAACCTCGCCGCGACCGTCATGCCATCCAGACGACGGTCATTATCGCTGAATTCTGTCAGACGAGCACTGAAAGTGATCGACGAACCTCTGTCAACAATCGTCTGGATGATCGGTGTGCGATCCATGAATCGAGGGACACCTATGACCAGAATGGATGCGTTGCCCGTGCCCGTGAGATAGAATGGTGTGGTGCCATCGAGAACACTTACGATAACGGTCTTGATACCACTCGACACTCCATCTCCGAATGGGTCGGTTGGAACGGATACATTGAATGAGCCATTATCGGTTGTCGTGTGACTCGCGACGAGGACTTCACTCGCATCGTTGAGGAAGAAAACCGTGATGGCCATCGGTCCATCGACGGTCCGGTTGCTGTCGAAGCCATCCATCACTCGACCGTCGATGTTGAAGGATTGTCCTGCGGTGACTTCGGTGGGTATGAAATCGATTTCGATGAAGCTGTTGACTTGGACCGTGAGGTTCGCGAATGTCTCATTTCCAACCCAGCGTCCTGCGTCAACCACAGTCAGATTGTCAGTCAAATCATCTGGTGCATGGATTCTCAAATCGTAGAATCCTGGCTCGGTGCTAGAAGCCAATGTCGGATTGAATCTCGCAACGCCGTCCACATCTGTCGTCTCGGTATCGATGACGACTTGGTTGGGTCCGCCCCAATCGAAGTACAGATTGACGATGGCGCCGGGAACGATGGACCCGTCAGCAACATCGGTAACAGTAGCATTGAGAATCAGGGTGTTGCCTGCGACCACGATTATCGAAGCAGGAGCCGCTTCGACGACGAATTCACTCTGTATACCAGTGAGGTGGCGGACCGCGTCTGGGACCGTGTAATAAGGTCCGGGTGCGGTAGCGAATTGGGTGAAGTCGAGCAGCAGCCTAAGATTGTAGACTCCTGCAGGGATATCCTCTGGTATCGTGAAAGACAGGTTGTAGGCTCCGGTGGTTTGGTTGATCCAACCAGAGGCGAGACGATGGACGATTGGTGGAGGTGGGTTCCCATCGGGTCCTGGCGGCAGGCCGGAGGGCTCTTCAAGATGCAACAGAATCGAGGAGTTGTTGCCGGTGATGGCAGTCAACAAAACGTTGTCTTGGGCGATGCCACTTACCCAATTCGTCGTACCTCTCGGAGTCCAATCCATTACCATGTTTACTGTCAAATTCGCCCGCCCCTGAATTCGAATCTGGTCGAATGATGATGCCGGGAGGAGCCATGTCGAGCCGTTGAAGTTGAGTTCCCAGTCGTAATCACCCGGCACGATATCCCAAGCAGGAATCCAAGTCACACTGAATCTGCCAGATGCTGGGTCGGTCGTGTTCCAAACCTGAGTGCCATTGAAGTCGACTGTGTAGATTCCGGGGAAATCCGCAACCGACGTCCCTGTGTGATCTGACAATTGAACATCGATGACAGCCAGATTACCTCTGCTCGTAGGAGCCAGTTGATATGAGAATTCGACATAACTGCGAATTCCGAATGTACTGGGATAGGTCACTTCATCTGCTGCGAACAATCCCTCTGCATCATAGGTGAACTTGACCTCAACCTCGCCCGAGGGAATATTCACAGAGGTTGCTGTGAAATTCCAACTCAACGAGAATTCTCCAGGCTGACCAGTCCAATTCGAGCCATTGAGATACCATGTCGCGAGCGTAGCGTAAGGACCGTTGGTACCAGTCCTACGCATCTGGAAGGTCAATGTCCCATTCAGAGGATCGGGGTTGGGACCTCTGCTCTGGACGGTGCCGTTGACGAAAACGAATCGATCGATATCGAGTATGCTGTTGTTAGCATCGATTCCCTCCAGTGATACTGTAAGATTAGGAGAAGGTGTGATGTTGAAGTTGAAGGCAACACTCTGGGGTCTGAGATGATACTCGGCCGGTGTGGCATTGTTCAAGTCACCCTGGTGCCAACCGAGGAAGGCCAGTGAGGCATTGATCAGGCCTAATGGCTCGCTCTCTGAAATTGGAACTGAAAATTCGAAGTATCCAGCTGAACCGACATCAGCGATGAGATTGACGGGGCCATCTTCCACCGTCGTGTAGTTCATTAGAACCTGCAGTGAATCGAGTTCTGCTGGATCGGTGAAAGGTGAATTCGCCCAAGCCAAGGAACCGATCACTGTGGTGTTGACTCCGGCACCGAGCATCGGTTCGGTGCTTGGCTGTGGATTAGTCAGCGCGAGGTCGACATCATCGGTGATATTCAGTCGCCATGGGAATGTTATCGCCTGTATACCGACGTAACCACCCGTGTGAGTCAGAATCACCAGAGAGCCGTATCCAGGCTTGATCATCACAGGTGGTGTACCTTCGAATGAGAAGTTACCTGTCTCATTCGTGGTCACTGTCCCAATCAGATGATTCTCTGTAGCAGCACTTCCCGGGACGTTGACGGTCTCGTTGGATGGGACGAGATAAAGATCGATGGAGTGACCGTCGATTGCTGAAGAATTGCCGGAGAACTGGAGGGTTCCGTTCAGCGTGATGTTTCCCGTGGAGTAATCACGCTCGAAGGATGAGGGGGACCAAGTCTCGTTGACAACCTCGACCACCGACATATCAGGGCATGCTTCGAATGGAATCCAGCCGAGATCCAACTCCCCCTGATTCGCATTCGTCTGCAGATGGACCTCGACCCACCATGTGAAATCATGTCCATACACTTCGTAGCCGTTCTCCACCCAAGTTCCGCCCGAGAATCCAGTCACTTTCCGCGTTGGCAGATCGACGGCTCTCAGAAGCGCAGCGAAGACCGTCGCGAATTCATCACAATCCCCCTCATGCGCCCGCTCGAGAATCCACACCGCCGTATCTCCGAACAGGGAATCGGCTCCGAATTCGGAATTGATGACATCTGATCTGTTCGAACCGGCATGATTCCTCAAGAATGTCGTGGTATTATTCCCATTGATCAGGAATTGTTGTAGAGCAACGACCTGGTCCCACGCGGAGGTGTATCCAGTCTCATTCAGAATAGTCCAAGCGATGCGTGTGATGTTCGCAGATGAACGAATCTCGCCGAGATCCTTGGCATAGGAACTGTTCATGAAGGCTGTTGTATTATCTCTAATCTCCGCGGTCATCGTAATCTGCGGTGCAGTGACATACAGTGTGTCGACCGTCGATGAATCAATCATCACGTCGCGTGTGTAATTCGAGAAGTTCATTCCAGCATCGACATCGATCCAATCGGTATAATTCACAGAATTGTAGGGTGCGATCAGTTCGTCGCCCGGATACAGTATGCCGTTATTGCGGAAGAAGAGCTGCCAGCCGAAGAGGGTTGAGTCATCCCAGAAGTCCTGATGGGCGACTCCCTGAGTGGTCGACCAAGTCGGGAATATCTGCGTGTTACCGACCAGACTCGTGTTGACGCCCCAAGACACGCCCGTGTAGTAGTCATAGGTGTGCCAACGCCAGTACTGGGTGATGTTGTAATCGACACCAGCCGTGGTGTTCTGAGCGAGGAAGTAGAGCATGTTCGGTTGGATATCATCAGATGGGTCGAAGGGGTTGAGGGTCGAATCCGTGCAGCCACCATCCCAGAATGCAGGTGGACATTCGTCGCCATCTGGTATGCCTCCGCCATCCGTATCAGGATCTCTCCAATCGGTTCCGATCTCTTGTTCGATGGTGTCTGGAATTCCGTCTCCATCGGTGTCGAGCGGATTCAAGTCATCATCGGGATTGTTCTGAGGATTCGTACCATCGAGATATTCTTGATAATCGGTCACACCACCATTGTCGGTATCGGTGTTATTCCACAGCGTAGTGTAATTATCTGTGCTCATGTTGCCACCATCGATACCGAACATCATCGGGCATCCTGTTGTGTTTTCGAACCAATTATTCAGCCCGTCACCATCGAAATCAGCGAGATTGTTGCATGGTTCGTTGGGATCTGTACCATTGAGAATCTCATCCAGATCATTGACTGAGTCACCGTCGGTATCAGTCATATTGGGTGCAGAGATGTAACCCCACGCACCCAAAGATTCCTCCCAATCGGCCAAGCCGTCGCCGTCTGAGTCCGCATAATCGTCGTCGCAATGTGGTTCGTTGATTGCGCCGGCGCTGGCATCCCAGCACCAAGAGCCGTTCAGAACGACGATGAACAGCGCATCGGCCGGCATCGTCATCGTGACCGAACGCAATGTGTTGCCATTGATCGTTGCATACATGAACGGTGTTCGATTGCCACTCGCAGATTCGAAGTAAGCCATGGGTTCACCATTCTGCCTCCAGTCCACAGGGCTCGGGTCGAGTCGCGAGGTGTTGTTCACCGTCAGAGAACTATCGCCGGGTACCCAGGCGACAATGTCGAGATAGAGTTCGTAAGTCGAGGTACAGGGGTTGGTAGCGTGCGCTGGAGTGAGTTCGGTTCCATCCTGCACGCCACCACCGTCGGTATCGGAGTTATTCCATTGCGTGCATGTCATGTTCTCCTCCCAGTTCTGTATGCCGTCCCCATCGATGTCTCCAGCATCTTCAATTCTGGTCGGATCTGTTTCTCCCGGATCGACGACGCCGTTTCCATTCGTGTCCTCCTCACCATCGTCGAACTGATCGCCATCCGTGTTGTTGTTACGAGGATCCGTCGCTTGAGGCGGATCGCCGTAAGCGCCGTTGACTTCGACTCCATCCTCGATACCGTCGCCATCGGTGTCGACGTGGGTTGGATCGGTTAACAGCACCAGAGCCTCGTATGAATCGTTCAGACCATCGCCGTCGGTGTCGTTGTTATTCGGATCGGTGAAAGTGATGCCGTCGACCTCGGCAGTGAAAATCATACAACCACCGGGTCCGAGTTGTAGAACGGGATTACATGGAGATTCGGTGCTGGTCCGATTATCGGGACCGGGGCGCCAATATTGTCTGGGTGGCTGAACAGTTCCGTTCCGTGTCGACCAGGCTGGATTGACGTATTCGTAGAGGTTGATCAGTCCGTCGCCGTCAGGATCCCCATTGGTGCCATCGTCGTTGCTGTTCGAGGTCGGATCGAGACCATTGGCCACTTCCCAACCATCCGGCATTCCATCACCATCAGTGTCCCAGCCGTCGGGATCCTCATCGATGCTGCCATCGCCATCATCGTCGTCGGTGGCACAGTCAGCATCTCCGTCACCGTCGCCATCCCAATTGTCGACCATCCCATCGTGATCATCATCGAAGTTGTTGAAGCATATGTTTCCCATCGGATCCTCATCGGCCCCGTCAGAACCCAAGCCCTGAATGAGCTGCATAGCGCTCTCTTCATCCCAATTGCTGACTGGAACAGTACCATTCCACCATACGCCGTTATCCAATTCATTAGGCGTCGAGGTCGAATCCCAATTCGAGGGAATCGAGTATTGGTATTCGTTGAGGTTGGTGAGTGAGTCTCCATCGGGATCGCCCGTCGAGCCATTGATTCCAGTCGCTGAAAGTGGATTCAGACCATATTGCCATTCCCAGCCATCCGGCAGACCGTCATTGTCTGAATCCCAATCCTGAGGTTGGGTGTTGATGTAGAATTCCAGCCCATAGGTCAAGCCATCACCATCAGCATCGGTCGAGCCCATGGCTTCCCAAGCAGCGAATTCGATGGCAGCGTAAGATGAGAACAGCAGCAGGACTGAGAAGGCAAACGCGGAGCGCTGCTTGCGCTGTGCCGGTGAGTTGTGAATCGACCTGCTCTTGACGTACATCACACAGTCCCCCTACCGCCTACGGCGGTTCATACGGGTCTTAAGCGGAATGGAGCGTCGTTCGGACAGTGCTCGCGGATGTCACTCCACGAGTTCGATGTCATCGTCCTCGTAGACCATTCTCTGTGGCGCTTCCTCCTGCGTCACTGGAGAGGGGATGCCCTCACCCTCATCCTCATCCTCTCCGTCCTCCTCTTCGCTCTCTGAATCGACATTGAGCGCCTCGAGGTAAGCGATGTGCGCGGCCCACTTGCGGCGGTTCATCCTGCTCTGGATGCCGCCGAAGATGAGCAGGATCGAGACTACCGTGATGATGATGGTCGATGCTCTTGGATGTGTGATTTCGTTGATCAGAAGTTGTATGATGGAATTGATGCCGACGACCATTGTAACAGTCGTTTTGGCAGTGAACTCCTCCGACCAACTCTGCTCCGTGTCGTGAGGTTCGGCGGTGATTAACACCGATACTCTTTCACCGTTGTTCGCAGAGGCCGGAACAGACACCTCGAGGATGAATGTGACCTCCTCGAATGGATCCAATTCTATCAGACGAGAGCCGGTCGGCCCTCCGATGTCGACGGTCCAGCCGGGCTTGTCCACCTCCGCGTCGAGTAAGATGATGAGCGGGCTGTTACCCTTGTTTCTGACTTTGAGTTGGAAATCGTAAATTTCGCCTGGCGCAAGTTTACGATTCTGGCTCACTTGCACTATCTCGAGGTTCGGCTCGTCGGCATCGACCTCGAAGACCATCGGCAGATCGAAGTAGCGCGGATCCGTTTCGGCACTTTCCTCTTGGATCCGGAGATAGACCGTATGATTGCCGACGACGACCTGATTCGTCAAGGTCACGCGCACGAAGACTTCAGTGAAATCTCCCGGGCCGAGAGAAACCACCGGTACTGACGAGCCATTCTCATCGAGTATCAGATAGGTCCACTGACCGTAGGCTTGGTTGCGATCGGTGTTCTCAGGAAGACTGGCTGGATTTACTATCTCCCACTGGCTCGCCGACTCTCCGCTGGTCATGCTGTTGGTGATGCGGACCCGGAGATTGACTTCCGGGTTGTCGCCGCTCGAGGAGCAGAGTGATACCGTGATATGACCGAGCGGCGTTCCATCACAATCCTGTGAGACCTCGGCACGGATTCCGAAGGTGCGCTGGATGGTGAATGAGACAGTAGTCCGAAGGGAGGCGTTTCCAGTACTGATCACCTCAAGTTCGATCATCCCGATATCGGGGTCTTCCCGATCTGCTGATGGCTTGACATTGAGCCTGAGGATCTGGGTCGAATGACGTTCGAGCGAAGGGATGTGGAAGGTGCCGTCGCCATCGTCTTCGAGGATTCTCTCGCCGGTGTCATTATCGTAGATCTGGATGATTGCCTTGGCGCGTTTGAGGATGTCGAGGCGGAATGTGTCCGTGTCGAATCCGGTATTGAAAATCTCCAGAAGGAAGGTGTTGAATTGGTTGTCTTCAACATACCTCGGGATTGTCACGTCGAGGTCACCGGGCCGGGTCGAATTCGCGATCGGTATGTCGTGGTCCTCGTTCCAGATCGAGACATCAGGTGGCTGGAAGACTTCGAGTTTCTGCAGGTCAAGAGTCAGCACGTCCTGATGGACGACGGTCTGAATACCATCGATATTCGCCTCGGCTACCGCTCGAATCTCGATTCGATCAGGTGTGCCTGTCAGATCATCGGGCGCGGTTATCGTCAGAATCGGATTGAGGATGTCGCCACCCGAGTTCAGCGTGTAACCACCTGGCGCATCGAATTCGACCAACCATGCACTGCCCATATTGGTCAGCAGTTCCAGCTCCACCTGCATCGACTTGGTGGAATCTCCTCGGTGAACGAGTTGCAGAGGAATCGGAGTCGTCTCCCCGGGTGCGACGTATTCGACTGTGCGATCCGCTCGATGATTGATCGCCACGCCCCATTGTTTCATGTCCACAGGCTCATGATCCACGAGGAAGGCATTGCCTTGGATATCTGTGATCTCGAGTTCGACGGTGTACTCTCCAGAGGGCAGGCCAGTTGGGTAAGTCCAGGTGTACGTTCCAAAGATGCCTTGGCTGGTGTCGCTGATGCCATCGTCATCACTCGACACCTCATGATCGATTCTGTAGACCCCGTCAGGATCACGCATCAGCAGCCTTACTGAGTCCATGTCATAACGCCCGAAAGCACTCTTGACATCGAAAGAGAACTGCATGGTTCGATCAGCCAGAACGTCGTTCGGATACCATTCCAATTCGACTCCGTCGGCGAGTTCGGCACCATCACGCTGCAACAGAACGAGGCTCTCTGTGATGGCGTTCGACTCGACCTCCAGTTGCGAGAAGCGATTATCCTCACCGTCGATTTCATTCCATGCCACCTCAGCTTCACAACTGCTGCCGAAAGGGCCGCCTCCACTCTCACAGCCACTCATCTCAGCTCTGACTTCAATCTCGAGTTCGCGGTCCTTCAGGACCACGAAACTCTCCTCGTCATCGTTGAGGATGACCTCGAATAATTCATGATCGAAATTGCACTGATTCCCCAATCCCGGATTGCACGCGTCCGTCTGCCAGGATTCAGAGCCGACGACATTGCCGTTGACTTTCACAGAAACATCCCAAGTCACTTGTGAGTTGCTCGGGCCCTGAGCCCGGACGAAGAGTTGGATCGGGATGTAGAACTGACCAGATGAACTGCCATGTTTGGGTCTACCGTTGATCACGAGATCGCTCTTCAGGTCGCCGGTGCTGAATTCAATCGTCGAGTCGAGCGCAGAATCGGTTGATTGCCCGCCCGACTCGGGAACCTGAGTGGTGATGTAACCATCGCCGCCAGCACTGGAGTTCGCTTCGGAGAAGTAGAGAGTGTAGAGTTTGATATCGATATCAGCCGACGCCTCGGCGTGAACCATCTCGAATAACTCACCTGGCTCATCAGCGGAAAGGACACCAAGGGGCGCTAACATCAGCAATGTCAGTATGATAGCGATGCCCGCCGTGCTTCTGCGCGGAATCGATGTGCTACTCGCTTTCATCATGCTTCGGCTCGCCGCGGGGGGTTAAAGCGTTCCCAAGGTCCGAGCCGCCAATGCATCAGTTTGAGACGCCCCCTTCAGGGGGCGGGGCGGCCGCTCGATTCAAGCGTGAGGGGGTACTCAGGTGGCTTGCAGGGGTACCCGAGTTGGTCAAAGGGGCCGGACTTAAGCTCCGGTGCTTAGTGCTTCGTGGGTTCGAATCCCATCCCCTGCACCACTCAGCAATACGATTGCTTGCGTGGAGGATGCGAGTTGGACCAGCCGAGGCTGGGAAACTCGCAGCGCAGTCGAATCTGTGATTCGGTGAAAGGTCAGTGCTGGACCGAGCAAAGCGAGGGAAGCGCTGATTTCCAAGAAACCATCTCGTGATTTCTCAGCGGGCTCTAGTCATCGAACAACCAAGCCGTCCATCACCCTTCAGAACATCCAATTTGGTGATGACGACAGTCGCGGCTTCCACAGACTCGGGCTCCATGATCACATCGAGCAAACGTGTCGCAAGAGTCTCCAACAAGGCGGACCGATTCTCATCCAGAACCGAATCGAGAGCGGCAAGAAGGTACTCGTAATCCAGAACCTGCCCGATCTCGTCGCGAGCCGGCTCATTCGCCCCACCCATCATCACGTACAAATCGAAGCGGATCCGTTGCGGCGAGCCGAATTCATGCGCGTGGACTCCGATGTCGACCTCGCGCTCGATTGCCTCCAGAAACAGCGCGGTCGAACCCTGGAATTCCCGCATCAACTGTGCCAGAGCATGCTGATGACTCCCCATCAAAACCCCTCCACTCGAATGCTCATCACAACCGCTCCGTCTCGAAAAGCACATCACGGCTTCGGGCGAGGAACCGCTCTCCAGAATCAACGAACAGAACCTGTCCGGTCACCGCGCGCGCACCCATCAGAAACCCAACAGCATCAGCGATATCGGCGGGTGCGGGACCATAGCCGAGCGGGCTCTGAGCCTGAGCCCGCTCGAACCCATCCGCACTCTGGTCATCACTGGGAAGTGTGTGACCGGGAGCCACCGCATTGACCCGAACAGCAGGGGCGAGTCCGCGAGCCAGGGCGTCGGTCAAGCCGAGCAAGGCGTAGCGTGAGGCGGTGTAGGACAGATGGTCGGGGTTCGGTTCCGAAATCTTCTGGTCGAGGATGTTGATGACGGAAGCCTGAGTATCGTTGGGAAGTTGTTCTAGGAGGGCGCGGATCAGCAACATCGGCGCGCGCGCGTTGACGTCCATATGCGAATCCCAAGATTTGATATCAATCGTCGAGATATCGTCGTGTTCGAAGCGCGAGGCATTGTTGACAAGCCCTGTGATGGGACCTAGCGAATCTGCTGCAGAAATCATCAGACTTGCAACTTCATCTGGCTTCGTCAAATCAGCAGCGATAGCGCAAGCAGAGCCGCCTGCGGCTCTTATCTCCTCGACAAGAGTCTCGGCGTCTCGTTTCGATGAATTGTGGTGGATTGCCACTGAGTATCCTTTTTCGCTTAGGTGGAGGCATATCGCACGACCAATCCGCTTCGCCCCACCGGTCACCAGTGCCGCACTGCGAGCCATAGAGAGGCCTGGTGACGAACCTGTATTTGGCAACTCGTCCACATTGACCTCCCGCAAGCCTTGAGCAGAACGATTAACGCCGGCTGACCGCTCCTCGCCCTCGATGGCTGTACCATTGCCGCAGGCTGACCTTGCCGAGGTGTCAGCCGGCGGCTGTGGCGGCGCTGCTCGAATGAGTGTTGAGGAGCGCCGTAAAGGTCATCGCAAGCGACTGCCTGACTGGTTCAGAACCAGCCTTCCAACAGGTATTGCCCAAGTCAGATTCAACGAGACCAAAGCGAATGTCAGCGAGCACGGTTTGCACACCGTCTGCGAAGAGGCCCGCTGCCCGAATATCCACGATTGCTGGGGCCGAGGAACTGCGACTTTCATGGTCGCGGGTGAAGTCTGCACCCGTGGCTGCAGGTTCTGTGCCGTCGGCACGGAGAAAGTTCCACCACCTCTGAATCCCGAGGAGCCCACCGAATTGGCCGAGGCGGTCGACCGCATGGGCCTGACCCATGTCGTCATCACGGTGGTCAATCGCGACGATCTGTCCGATGGTGGTGCCGCCCATTACAGAGCCTGCATCGAAGCGATTCACGAGCGTAGCCCAGAGGTCGGCCTCGAGTTGCTCTGCTCGGACTTGGATGGTAACCTCGATGCCCTCGCCGAACTCCTCGAAGACCTGCCACTGCGGGTCTTCGCCCACAATGTCGAATGCATCCCACGCCTCGACAGCAAGGTACGAGACGCCCGCGCATCATTCGAGCAATCACTTCGCGTCTTGAGTGAAGCACACCGATTACGCCCCGATATCCACATCAAATCGAGCATCATGGTCGGCATCGGTGAGAGCGATGAGGAAGTCGTCGATGCCATGCGACTCCTGCGCGGTGCAGGAGTCGAAATGATCACTCTCGGCCAGTATCTGCAACCGAGTTGGAAGCATCTGGCCGTCGAACGCTTCCCAGAACCAGCGACCTTCGCGACGTGGGATCAAGCGGCTCGCGAGATGGGCTTCACAGCCGTCGCCAGCGGCCCACTGGTCCGCTCATCGTACCGAGCAGGACTGCTCTGGGAAGAGGCAACAGGCGCTGAACCAGTGGTAAGCAGAGATTCGACAGGCTCGGCCATCAGCCATCTCAATCCGCAAAACGGACTTTCCAGCGAGTCCCCACCAACGATTGCGACAAGAGGCAGGTGAGACGAGCATGGCGACCAAGAAAAAGCGAGTTGCGACGATACAAGTCCCGACCGCCCCGGCACGTCCAGGAGACAAACCGAAATTCGCTGCGTGGACTAATCAACCCGGCGACCTCTCCCGACCCGACCCCCTGACCTGCACGGCAGCAGATACGACCGACCACGCCCACGGCCTCGTCAGAGTCCTCGACGACGAAGGGAAAGCGAGCGGCCCATGGAATCCCGACCTCAGCCCAGATGAACTGCGAACAGGACTCGAGCACATGGTCAGAATGAGAATCTTCGACGACCGCATGATGAAGATGCAGCGCACTGGCAAACTCTCCTTCTACATGCGCTCATTAGGTGAAGAATGCGTTGCAGTAGCACAGACCATGGCGCTCGAAACCCAAGACTGGATATTCCCGACCTACCGACAACCGGCAGCCCAGTTCGTCCGCGGACGCGATATGGTTAGCATGATCTGCCACTGCATCGGCAATGAGAAGGACAACATTCTAGGACGACAGATGCCGGTTCACTACAGTTATCGCACAGGCCGCTACATCTCCGTATCGAGCCCTGTTGCAACCCAATTCAGCCAGGCTGTCGGCGTCGCAATGGCCTCGCAGTACAAGGGTCTGGACGAATGCTGCATCACTTGGATCGGCGACGGCGCTTCGGCAGAGGGCGATTATCACTACGCTCTCAACTTCGCCAGCGTCTTCAAGCCGCCAGTGATTCTGAACATCGTCAACAACCAATGGGCCATCTCCACCCACGCCAACCTCGCCAGTGGAAGTTCGAACTTCGCCGCTCGTGGTTTGAGCTACGATGTGCCCAGCATCAGGGTGGATGGCAATGATTTCCTCGCCCTCTACTCGGTCACGAAGTGGGCCCGCGAGAGGGCGGCAAGCGGCGCGGGTGCGACTCATATTGAGGTGCTGACCTATCGCGCCGGCGCCCATTCATCAAGCGATGATCCCTCGAAATATCGAGCTAAAGATGAGGATGAAGTCTGGCCGGGTGGCGACCCTATCGAGCGCCTGAAGGCACATCTGATCTCGATTGGCAAGTGGTCTGAGGAGCAACAGAATGAACTCGAGGAAGGCATCGATTCCGAAGTCATGGCTGCTTACAAGGAAGCGGTGAAGTTCGGTGACCTCGCCAATGGGCCCTATCCGTCCTCGGACTCGATCTTCACCGAGGTCTACGAAGACATTCCCTGGCATCTACAAGAACAATGGGACGAGATGAAGCGTCTCAGAGGTGAATGATATGGCTGAAATGAACATCGTCAAGGCTGTGAATTCAGCACTTGACAATATGCTCGAGAAAGACGAGAATGTCCTTTTCTTCGGCCAAGACGCGGGATATTTCGGCGGAGTCTTCGGGACTTCAGAAGGTCTTCAAAATAAGTTCGGAAGCCACCGCGTCTTCGATACGCCGCTCTCGGAAGGCGGCATTGCAGCGATCGCGTTCGGGATGGGGATCAACGGACTGCGTCCCGTCGCTGAGATTCAATTCGCTGACTACATCTTCCCGGCTTACGACCAGATAGTCAACGAGATCGCAAAGGTCCGCCACCGTTCAGGCGGCGAATTCTGGTGCCCAGTCACATTCCGAACACCGGCCGGAGGCGGCATCCGGGGAGGACACCACCATTCGCAGAGCCCAGAGTCCCAATTCACCCATACGCCAGGCCTCAAAGTCGTCTACGCTTCGACGCCATACAACGCCAAGGGTCTGCTCATCGCAGCCATCGAATGCAATGATCCAGTAATCGTCCTTGAACCCAAGCGCTGCTATCGCGGACCCTTCTACGGCGACCCTCACAACGTCCCCACCTGGAAAGACCACCCTGAGGCGCAGGTACCTGAGTCCCACTACACTGTCGAGATCGGCAAGGCTCGACTTGCACTCGAAGGAAACGAATGCACAGTCATCGCCTGGGGTGCGATGGTCCACGTCGCGCAGGCGGCGATCCGCGAGAGCGGAATCAGCTGCGACCTCATCGACCTGCAATCGCTGGTTCCGTGGGACAAGGAGGCGATCGAGGCATCGATCGAGAAAACTGGACGCTGCGTGATAGTTCACGAAGCTCCCAAGACCAGTGGATTCGGTGCCGAGATGGCGGCGAGTATCCAGGAGAGGTGTTTCTGGAGTCTGGAAGCACCGGTGAATAGAGTCACGGGATGGGATACACCATTCCCACACACGACAGAATGGGATTACATGCCGAGTCCCGCACGGATTGCTGAGGCAATCCACAAAACGATGGAGGAATAGAATGACGAATAGAGAATTCAAGCTGCCAGATATTGGAGAAGGAGTGGTCGAGGGCGAGGTTGTCAGTTGGCACGTCGCCGTCGGTGACAGCGTCAGTGAGGACGATCCGCTTCTCGATATGATGACCGATAAGGCGACGGTGACGATTCCCTCGCCCTTCGATGGTTCTGTCGTCGCTTTGCATGGTGAGGTCGGCGACATGGTCGCCGTCGGCTCGACGCTGGTTGAATTCAGCGGTGATGGCGATGCACCGAGTGAGGCAGCGCCGGCTGACAAGGCGAAAGCTGCTGAGCCAGAACCCGATCCAATCGCAGCGCCGGCGGAGGTCGCCTCCAAACCCGCTCCGAAAGCCGCACCCGCACCCGCCAAACCCACACCTGCACACTCTGCACCCGCACCTGCTGCACCTGCATCTTCACCAGCAACTGGAGCCGGTGGACGGGCTCTCGCGAGTCCCGCCGTCCGCAGACGCGCTCGGGAGGCTGGCATCAATCTCTCAGGTGTCCGCGGGTCAGGCCCCGCTGGCCGTATCCGCCATGCCGACCTCGATGCTTTCATCGCCGCCGATGGAGCAGTCCTTGGAGCACCACCGGCTGCATATTCTACCAAGCGCACCGATGTCGAGGAAATCAAAGTCGTTGGATTACGCCGCAAGATCGCCGAAGCGATGGTCATCTCGAAGCGCTCGATTCCCCACTTCTCGTACTTCGAAGAAGTCGATGTCACCGAATTGGAAGACCTGCGCCAGATGCTCAATGCGACGCGTGATGAGACCCAGCCCAAACTCACATACCTGCCTTTCATCATGCTCGCACTGGCCCGAATAATGCCACGCCACCCCGAATGCAATGCACTCTATGACGAGGAGGAGAATGTTGTGCGACGCCACGCGGCCGTCCACCTCGGAATCGCCACTCAGACCGAGCGCGGCCTCTTCGTTCCCGTCGTCAAGCATGTCGAAGCGATGGATGTCTGGCAGGCCGCGGGCGAGATGCAGCGCCTGTCGGGTGCTGCGCGAGGCGGGACTGCTTCACTCGACGATCTGACCGGCTCGACCTTCACCATCACCAGTCTTGGGCGGGATGGTGGATTGGGTGCCACGCCGATCATCAACCATCCCGAAGTGGCAATTCTGGGAGTTCACAAGGCTCGCGAAATGCCGGTGGTGCGCAAGGGAGACATCGAGGTTAGGCGCATCATGAATCTCTCCAGTTCCTTCGACCACCGCGTGGTCGACGGCGCCAACGGTGCCGCAATGGTTCAATCTTTGAAGCGGATGCTTGAACATCCCGCTCTGATCTTCATGTGAGGTGGCAAAATTGGGTGAAGTGCGCAAATGTCAGGTTCTCGTCATCGGGGCGGGACCCGGTGGTTATGTCGCAGCCATTCGTGCTGGTCAATTAGGCCTCGATACGGTAATCGTCGAAGGGGACAAAGCGGGTGGAACCTGTCTGATTCGAGGCTGCATCCCGAGCAAGGCTCTCATCCACGCAGCCGAGCGCTTCGAGTCACTGCAACAGCACGCCAGCGAGGGCGGACATATGGGCATCTCAGTCTCTGGTGAGGCAGAGGTGGATATGGCAGCGCTCGTCTCTTGGAAGGATGCAATCGTCGAGCGCCTCAACAAAGGCGTCGAGGCTCTGCTGAAGGCTGCTGGTGCTGACCTCGTCAAGGGCTGGGCAACTTTCACTGGACCGAAGAAGTGCAGTGTCGAGACCAAGGAGGGAATAGTGGAAATCGAGGCCGAGAATGTCATCATCGCCACCGGCTCGAGCCATATCGATTTGCCATTCATGCCCTGTGATGAGGAATTCATCCTCTCGTCGACCGGTACGCTCGATCTGCAGAATCTGCCGAAGTCAGCGGCCATAATCGGCGGCGGTTACATCGGCCTTGAACTCGGCTGTGCGCTGGCGAAATTAGGCACTCACATCACGGTCATCGAGGGCTTGGACAGCATTCTTGCCATCATGGACAAGGAGATTCGCAAACCACTCGAGATATGGCTCAAACGGCACAAGGTCACTGTCCACCTCAAGGCTCTGGCGCGCGGCGCCGAAATCAAGGGCAAGGGCGCATCGCGCAAGGTCCACATGACATTCGAGAAGGGGGGTGAGGAACAGACCATCAAGGTCGACAAGGTTCTCGTCACAGTCGGTCGGAGACCCAATACAAAGGGCTGGGGCCTCGAGAGCATGGGTGTGCGAATGGACACAGGAGGTCGATTCATTCGAATCGACCGCAAGTGCCGAACCAACGTGCCCGGGGTCTATGCCATCGGCGATGTCGCGGGCGAGCCGATGCTCGCCCACAAAGCCAGCGCGCAGGGTGAGATGGTGGCAGAGATTCTCGCCGGACACGAGCGCCAGTTCGACAAGGTGGCGATTCCAGCGATCGTCTTCACCGAACCCGAAATCGTCTCTGTCGGCCTGACACCAGATGAGGCGAAAGAGCGCGGCGAGGAGATCATCGTCGGCAAATTCCCACTCGCCGCCAACGGTCGCGCCCTGACCCTCGAAGCTGAGAAGACTGGGGGATTCATTCGCGTCACAGCGCGCGAATCAGACCACGTAATCCTCGGCGTGCAAGCGGTCGGGAGCCATGTCGCCGAACTCCATAGCGAGTTCATTCTCGCACTCGAAATGGGCGCACTGCTCGAAGATATCGCCGACACGGTCCACGCCCATCCAACGATGACCGAAGCCTTCCACGAAGCAGCACTCAAAACTCTTGGACATGCGATCCATTCCTCTTGAGGTGACTGAAATGAGAGAGCTGCGCATTCTGCAAGCCGGAGTTCTGGACCACGCCTTCGTCAGTGAAGCGATGCTACGGATGCAGCAACAGCGTATAGACGACGAAATCCCCGACACGCTGATCCTCGTCGAACACCCAGAAGTCGTCACCATCGGCCCAAAAGCGATTAGAGACGATGTGGAAGTCAGCGGTTACTCAACCTCAATCGTCGACAGAGGCGGCGGGATAACCTACCACGGACCAGGGCAATTGGTCGGTTATCCAATCATCAAATGGCGTCAAGACGAACAATCCATTCGCGGTATCATCAATTCGATAGAGGATTGGGTCATGGCCGCATTCGCCGACTGCGGAGTTGTTGGCGAGCGCAACGAAGCGATGATGGGCGTCTGGGTCGGCGATCACAAAGTCTGCTCGATCGGACTCGCTTTCAAGCACTGGGTGAGCCGTCATGGCCTTGCTATCAATTACGATATTCCGGGTACGAGAATCGAGGACCTGCCCTGCTGCGGACTCGATGTCGGTTCGACAACTTCGCTGTCTCGGCTCGGCCACGGCCACGATCTCAGTGGACGGCCGATAGACCGTCAACGACTCGAAGAAGCCCTGTTCGCGACCTGTGAAGAATTCCTCGACAGAACTCCCTCAGAACCAATTGAATGGACTCCGGTGTTGCTGGTATGACCGGTGTTGATTGCGTCGAGCGAAACAACCTATCCGTTTACTCGAGGGGCTTTTGATGGGTGGTCGGCCTGCAAAAAGCGAGTACGCCGATCATTGGGGCCTTGACCCTCAAATCACATTCCTCAATCACGGCTCCTTCGGTGCCTGCCCGACAGCCGTCTTGGAGTACCAGACCGAGTTGCGGAAACGCTTGGAGAGTGAACCGGTTCGCTTCTTCGAGCACGAGTGTCTGCCTCTGTGGCAGGAGGCGCTCGACTCGATTTCTGAATTTCTGAATGCAGATCCTGACGGCATGACATTCCAGAACAATGCCACTGGTGGAGTCAACGCTGTCTTGCGAAGTCTGCAGTTCGAGCCGGGAGACGAGATCATCGTCCCCGACCATTCCTACCAAGCTTGTTGGAACGCAATCGATCATGTCGCTCGACGATGGGGTGCGAAGATCGTCGTCATCGAAATACCGTTCCGGCTCGAAGACGAAGACACAGTCGTCGAATTGATTCTCCAAGCAGTCACCAGTCGGACGAAACTGGCGCTGATCGACACGGTGACCAGCCCGACTGGGATACGCCTGCCTTACGAGGTGCTGGTCAACGAATTGCAAAGCCGAGGTGTCGATGTGCTGCTCGATGCAGCCCACGGCCCCGGAATCGTCCCACTCGACCTCAGCAGCCTCGATGCAGCGTATGTCGCTGGCAATTGCCACAAATGGTTGTGCACGCCAAAAGGCTCGGCCTTCCTGCATATTCGAGAAGACAAGAAGGCCGAAATCAAGCCGATCAGCATCAGTCACGGTTATTCTGCAGACCTACCCCCACAGGAGAAATTCCGTTTCGAATTCGACTGGCCCGGAACGCAGGATCCCTCACCTTGGTTGTGCATCCCATATGCGATAAAATATCTCGACGGCATGGTAAATGGAGGATGGCCGGCGATACTCGAGAGGAATCGGAACCTCGCTCTCTACGGACGCGATCTGATGTGCGAAGCGCTCGGGGCGGAACCGCCCACACCAGATTCGATGGTGGCTTCCTTGGCTGCTGTCGAAATCTCTGCCGAGCCGAAAATCAGCGACCCGAACAATCGGCTCGACCCACTTCACATCTCTCTTTTCGATGACTACGGAATTCAGATTCCGGTCTGGCCTTGGCCACATCACAATACTCGTTACATCAGGCTCTCCGCGGCGCTGTACAACGGCGAAGAGGAGTACCAGTACCTCGCCGATGCACTGAGGGAGAGCTTGTGAGCGCGTGCAATGATTGAAGCATCGAGGCTCTGAGGAGGACACATGCCCGAGGCAGTCATCGCCATCACCGGCGCCTCGGGTGCGCGTTATGGGGTCAGGTTGCTTCAGGCTCTGTGCGATGCTGGCTGGCAGATTCGACTCATCGTCACCGGCGCTGGAGCAATCAATCTCGATCTTGAATGCGGGATCAGTCCAGCAGAACTCGCCTCCGACCCCGCCGTAACCCTCGAGGAGAACGACAACCTAGCCGCTCGTTCGGCTTCCGGTTCCGCCCGCTTCGATGCTTATGTGATCTGTCCAGCCAGCGGCACGACGATTGGCAAAATTGCAACTGGAATCAGCGATAATCTTGCGACACGGAGTGCTCTGGTGGCGATGAAGGAGCGTCGCAAACTCATCCTCGTGCCGCGTGAGTCGCCTTATTCGACGCCCCACCTCAGGGCGATGGCTGATCTCTCCGCTTGGGGCGTCGTCATCCTGCCTGCAAGCCCTGGATTCTACAATGCTCCAGAATCGATAGAGGACCTCGTCGATTTCGTGGTCGCGAGGATACTGGACCAGTTGAACGTCGAGCAGAACCTCACGCAACGCTGGACCGGCGATGAAGTAGGCTCTCAGTGAATCGAATCGCCGGATACCCTTCAACAGGTTGGGTTCAATAGTCGTCCGTGGGCCGGCAAGGCTGCGAGGTGTGGTTGATGAGCGAGTCCAACGATGCGGAGATTGTCGATGCGGAAGTGGTTGAAGAGGAAGCTTCGTCGCGGTTCTCTATCGGTCAAATCATCACTCGCATCAAGGCTCTACCGGCCCCGGCACTGGCCGTCGTCGTCATCATGCTGATCGGCTCGACGGGTGGCGCCGTGCTTTACGCTGATGATGTGATAGAATGGGTTCGAGGTGAACCGGATTACCAACTCATCGATTTCAATGCGAGCGAAGCCCGAAACTTCGCCCAGACTCTGGTCGACATGGGTCACCCGGAATGGACTGGCCGGATGTCGGGAACAGTCGAGGAGAGGACCACCGCCGAGTGGATTAAATCGAATTTCTCATCGATGGGAATCCCCTCGACTATCGAGGAGTTCGATGTGCCGATGTTCGTCATCGGGGAGGAACCCGAACTCTCGATCTGCACACCCGGCGACATCGGCGAGACATTCCCGAACCTCGCCTGCTCGGATGCTGATTTGAACCGCGATATCCTCGAATTCGACCATCGTATGGATTTCGTCCTGCAAGGCTACAGCGGTTCTGCATTCATCCGCTATGTCGATGACATCGATCTCATCGATCTAGGCACCGGCAATGAATCGGCAGACTGGCCTGGTGCCGCCAGCAGTGTCGCTCTCATCCACCAACTGCCCGAGACTGAGAGCAACACTGTCCTCTTCGAGCGAGCCTCGAACAACGACGTCGCTGGTCTGATTATCATAAACGAGCGTCAGAACTGCGACGACCTGATTGACGGCGATTGTGTTCCATACTTCAAAACGGTCGACATCTCAGCAATCTCCAACATTCCCGTCGAACTCGGTTTCATCATGGTCTCCAAGTCGGTCGGCCAGACGATTATTGACCTCGTAATGAACGGAGATGGGCAACTTCAGTTCATGACCGATGTCGAAAACGCAGGCGATGCGACGGTCTACGTCGCCTGCGGAATAATCCAAGGAAAGAGCGACTCACTCGTCATCATCGGCGCCCATCACGATACGGTTTACAACGGCCCGGGCGCCGTCGACGACACCTCAGGAATAGCAACGGTTCTCGAGATGGCCCGTCAAATGGCTCTCATCGAAAGCCAACTCGGAAAGCCAGCACATACGATCTACTTCTGCACCTGGGGAGGCGAGGAAGAGGGTCTCTTCGGCTCCACCCAATGGGTTGCGAAGCATAATCGAAATCTCTATGAAAATCTACGGATTTACATCAATCTCGACATGAATCACGTCGATGCAGAACGCAATTCTGGAGTCACGCTTTTCGGAAATCATGCCACCGATGTCGACATGATCAGGGGTATAACCAAGGTATTCAAAGCCCAATATCCTGAACTCGCAGACAAATATACAATCAGAATCAACAAACTCGCGAGCACCGAAATGCCCTACAGTTCAGACCACGCGCCCTTCGTCTACAACATCGATGAACAGGAAGCAGATGGTATCGATTATGGTCGAGCCGTCGTCTGTTACGGCTCCGGCTCGCAAGAATACCACACATACCTCGATGGCATGGATCGCTTCAACGAGGAGAGCCTTGCAGTCTCCGGCATCATCTACGGCAGCCTCGTACGATACTTCGGCTGGGGCAGCCGCTGACCCGACTTTTTTCCAAACTCTGTTTGATAATCCAGAAGCCTCAGAGGTTTGACTGAGCAGATGAGTGGAACTCGAATTCTGTGAAGGCCTCATAAGCCGGCCCTTTCGATTCCATCCCTGCAAAGAGAGAGTGAAAAACGCACAATTCTTTTTGCAAAAAAAGTCGACTCAAGATTCGCAGTAGGAGAGGACTGCGTCGTAGTCGGGTTCCTCGCCTGGACTGTCAGCCACCCATGAATAGCCGATGCGCCCGTCCTTCTCGACGACGAAAACCGCCCGCTGGGAGGCGATGTAATCGGGCATCACGAAGGGGATGCCGATACCGTAAGCGTCTGTGGCGTGGCGGTTGGTGTCCGATAGCAGAGGGAAGCCGATTTCATTCGCGTCGGCGAATGCTGCGTTGGCGAAGATGCCATCGACCGAGATGCCGAATATCTCGGCTTCGGCACTCTCGAGACGCGCCAACGAATCGGTGAAAGTGCACATCTCCTTACTGCAGACGCCGGTGAAAGCCGCTGGGAAGAATGCGAGGATGACCCGATTGCCGATGGAGTCGGAGAGTCGAACCATCGTCTTGTCATTCGCCATCAATTCGAAGTCGGGGGCTGCATCGCCTACGGATACCATGTAGTGCGGGAAGGAATCCTTGACTTCAACTTGGCCGGAGTCTCACATCCGTTCAGGGACGTCGATTCCGAGCAGGCCGAGGCCGTTCTCGAGCACTCGAGCCACGCCGTCGCAGAGCGTCAGGCGGCTGGCTCTGGTGGCTTCATCCTCGGCGATGAGGACGGGACAACTCTCGTAGAATGAAGCGAAGGACTGGGCGAGTCCGTGCAGGTAGGTCGCGAGTCGATGCGGGGAGTGTGAATCGATCGCATCGTCGAGCGCTTCTGCGAATCCGATTATGGCTCTAGCGAGCGATCGCTCGTTGGGATGATTGAGTGAAATCGACGCGTTGCGGGCCGATTCGCGGTCTAGGTTGGCGCGTCGGAAGATACTGCATATCCTCGCGTGAGCATATTGCAGGTAAGGTGCTGTATTGCCTTCGAAGGAGAGCATTCGATTCCAATCAAAGACGTAATTCTTTGTCCGCTCGGTCGAAAGATCGGCGTATTTCACCGCCCCCACGCCGATCATCTCAGCCACCATTCTCAATTCCGGTTCTGGCAACTCAGGATTCTTCTCCAGAATCGCAGCCTCGGCTCGTCGGATGGCCTCCTCGAGCAGATCCTTGAGGCTGATCGCTTGTCCGCCTCGGCTCGCCAATTTCTTGCCATCGGTGCCAAGGACCATACCGAAGGGAACGTGAATCGCAGCGATCGAATCGTCCATGAAACCCGCCTCACGCGCGACTTCGAAGACCATGGCGAAGTGCTGTGCCTGCTCGGCACCGACGACGTAGAGGAACTCGGTGCTGCCGATGACCTCCACCCTGTCGATTATGCAGGCCAGATCGGTTGTGGCGTAATTGAAACCACCATCCGCTTTCTTGATGATGAGAGGCAGTGGCTCTCCCTCACGGTTGACCCAACCCTCTGCGAAGACGACAGCAGCCCCTTCGCTCTCGTCCAACATTCCTGCTTCTTCGAGGCGCTCGACGACACTTGAGAGCAATCCCTCGTACTTCGATTCCCCAGCCAGGTCGTCGTCTGTCAGCAATACACCGAGCAACTCGTAGACCTCGTTGAAATGCACCAATGAGATATTGACCAGTTTCTGCCACAGAATCATCGTATCTTGGTCTCTGCTCTGTAACTTGACGACTCTGTTCCGAGAACGTTCTGCAAACTCTGAATCGCGGTCGAATTTAGCTCGAGCTTCTTTGTAGAATGAGCTCAGATCGATATCGTCTACTTCCAACTCCTCGAAATCAAGATAGTGTTCTATCAGCATCCCGAACGGCGTGCCCCAATCGCCGATGTGATTCTCGCCGATGACTTGGTGACCTTTGTGCGCGAGCATCCGTGCCAGAGCATCACCGATCACCGTCGACCTCAGGTGACCGACATGCATCCTCTTCGCGACGTTGGGTGAAGAATAATCGATGACGATGGTTCGTGGTTCCTCGAATCCGACATTCAAGCGCTCATCCCCGACGACCGATGCGACACGCTCAGTGAGCCATCCGGGAGTCGCCGTGAAATTGAGAAAACCGTTGGCTGTGCTGATATTCGCAAGCCCTGCGAGGCTGTCTCCAAGAGCGTTTTCGATATCATCAGAAATAGACACAGGGGTTTTTCGAAGAACTTGAGCAAGAGTGTGGCATGGCATCGCGACATCGGCATGGGCGGCATCGGTAGAGCCAGCCAGTAAGCCGCTCCAAACATCCTCAGCGATGCCGATTTCGGCCATGGCAGCAAGCATTGCCGGACGAATATCCTCAATCATATCACGCATAATCATTCACCTCAAGACAAGGGATACCTCAGCAGAGCGGCGATGCCACCGAAGGAAGTCTGCAGCGTCGCACCCTCCTCCGTATCCATCGAGATCAGACTCACTTTGGCCGACGTGCGACCGGCCAACAATGTCAATTCATCGACCAGATCGAGACTCCGGTCCGCATCTTCTGATACATCAGAGGAGTCGCACTTCGAACAATCGGGCGCTTCCGTGCTGCTTGACTCCGTCGTTTCCCATTGATTCGAACAAGCCCGGCAATTCCAGCCCACCCGTCGCTTGCGCAGTCCCTCGGAAAGAAGCAAGCGATGGACAGCACCCTGATCCAATGCCGAGCGAATCATCATCTCGCCATAGGTCGCCTTCGGGTGCGCTTGCATCACCTCGCGCAGGAAACTGTCGACCAGCTTGCGCTCGGCATCGAGTTCGATCTGGTCCATCAGGCCGCCAGCCCGCTGGACCAGCTCGCGCAACCCACTCTCATTCGAATAACCCACATCGAAGTGAGGTTGGCAGACGAGTTTGGCGATTTCGTGGTGGAAGTATTCGTTCTTGACGACGAAATCCTTGGTGTGGCCAGGTCCGCCGATGATAATTCCCTGAATGTCGTCAATCAGAGGCAGCCAGTAATTGCATGCGTGTTCCGTCGCTTTCTTGAAGAAATTATGAGCGGCCTCCTCAATCAGTCTCTCGAATCTCTGAGCCGACTGACCGCCTTGTCGGTGCTTGCCCATGATATTGCTCTGCAATTCTTCTTGACAAATGATTCTCTTGCCGCTCGCCAAGCCGTAAGCCGCCTCGCCACGGTCGATCACGAAAAGGCCGTAGGCGGTGCGATCGATCAGCATCTCCTCGAGTTGCGTCAGTTCGAAAGTCGAGTCGCAGCGATATCGGAACGAGGTGAATTCATCGGGTGGATCCTCGACCACGACGGTTACCAGACGCGATTTATTATTGCCGACGATGACGTACCCCACGAAGATCGCGAGGCCTCGCTCGCCTGCATTCTTGTGGCGGTTGAGAACTGCTATGCCCGACTCGATGGCGTCTGCGACGTGCTTTCGAGTCGACTTTGATTTGATATTGGCCGCTTGCCCTGCCTCCTGTCCGAGTTGACCTCGGACATCGCTGATCAGTCGGTCTGGTGGGATGATGATGGTGACCAGTTCCGTGCCCATCCCACGCATGCCCTGAAGTTCTTCCAGCGTCTTCTTCAGGCGCAGCCTGCGCTGCTGTTGTTCCAAGTCATCAGCCATGGCTCAACCTACCTTTCGAAAGGCCGTGGTGAGTGGCATTTCAACCCTCTCAAGGGCTTTGGGCGAAGGCATTGAAAGGGGCACTCATCCCCGCTTGGGCGATGGCGACCATCGTTCTGGCTCTCGGAGGCAGCCTTCTGCGACCCGAGATTGCTGACCGACACTCGTGGTTGGAGGAGTTGGTCGGCATCGTCCGCGACCGTGTTGCGGCCGACGATAGAATCGGTATCGTGGTCGGTGGAGGCGCCCCTGCCAGAGAGGGAATAGAGTTGGCGAGGCCCATCGTGGACAGTGAAGCGCGACTCGATCGGATTGGGATTGCAGCGACTCGACTGAACGCGACGATCGTTCGCGAGGCGCTGGCAGATGCTGGTGTGATGGTCTCAGGAACGATTCCTCATACGGTCAACGAAGCGGCGATGCTCTTCGATGAGAGGCCGGTGGTTGTGATGGGAGGAACAACTCCAGGTCATACGACTGACGCGGTCGCCATCCGGCTGGCCATCGCCAGTGGAGCTGAGCGCTGTATAATCGGAACGAACGTCGACCGAGTCTACGATACGGACCCTCGAGACAATCCTGATGCTCGCTCATACAGCGAACTCACCCACGCCGAACTGCAGGATATCGTCGGCCCCGCTGAACACAGATCCGCTGGAACCAGCAGTGTGGTCGACCCGATGGGCGTGGCCGACGCGAGAGAGGCCCATCTGACACTCAACATCCTCGACGGACGTGACACCTCATTGATTCGTGCCGGATTGATGGGCGAAGAATTCGAGGGCACGACTGTCGAATCCGAGGAGGAATGAGAATGGGTCGTAAAGAGAGGATCGCGCGCGCCGCCAGCCGCACCGCAGCTGAGGCGCGCGAAACCGCCGACCGCGATCGCAAGCGCAGCGGCCGGAGCACCAAAGCATCTGGAATCCAGCCCCATCGTCACTGCTCGGTCTGCTGGGCCCCGATTCCCCTCGCAGCCGACCCGGCGATCTGTGGAAGCGAGGATTGCACAGCGACATTCGAGAAGCGCGAGGGTTCGAGGAAGCGTTTGACCATCATGCTCTATCTGTTTCCAGCAATCGCGATACTGCTCGCAGTCCTCAGTTCATTGTGAAGTCCGTTGATACAGGCATCGTCAAGTCCACTTCAGCGTCAAGTTCAACACTCAGCGCATGGAGGAATTGCCATGAGTATGGTCCGAGTGCTGTCGGTTCTGCCGGGCTTCGTTGGATTCGTCTGTCTGATTCTCGTCGTCGGCAGCCTTCTTGGCGTCGAACTCGATTCCACTCGCGTCGAGGCGACCACCGTCCCTTGTCTGGACGACGACGCGGGCGGTTGCCCAGTCGGAATGACCGGCAGCGATTTTCATGTACCGTGGGGATTCAATCTACTTGATGTCGAGGTGAACATCGAATGGAGCGAGCCGCTGAAGGCTTGGATCGGTGTCGTCGATGCCTCCGATGCTGAATCCTGTCCGCCTGACAGCAATGGTCTGACCACCTGCGAGGCTGAAGACTTCGAGTTCATCGCCGGTGGGCCGAGCGTCGATGATTCATTCACCTTCACGCTCGAACCAGGAGATTACAGATTCACCAGCGCTGGTCGTGACGGCTCCAACCTCGACGACCAACTGGTGACCATCAGCACAACCATCCACATGGCCGCGGCTGGCGAAATTATTCTGGCTCTCGTCGGTATTCTATTGATGGTCGGTGCTGTTGAGATGATCTATCCGATCAAGTTGTTCTGGAAGAAGTTCGTCGATGCTTGATCATATTGAACCACAGAGACACTGAGTACGTTGATTTACGAGACGAGTGCGTTCGGAGAGTGGGCTGAGATTCCCCCCCGTGTCCTCTGTGCCCCGTGGTTTTCTCTTATGGTCTGAAGGCCAGATATCAGTTCGATTCATTTACGATAGGTTACTCGAAGCATCATGGCAGTCTCGAAGTGCGATGCTTGTGGAGCCCCAATCAGAGCTGAAGGCTTACCACCTTCGCTCGGCGGTTACCAGATTTATTGTGTCACCTGCGGCTCGTCTTTCAAGGCTGATTGAGCCGCAATCAAGGCGTTCGACGCCTCTGCCTTCTCTCGGATTTCGGAGCATGGCGCTCTGCCATTTCCCTCCGAGCCTCGATCTCTTCCACCGAGCCAATCGGTTCGATCGACTCGTCCATTCGATGCCAATCTTCGGGCAGAGCGAGTGGGTCCTTGATCACGTCGGCAGCGATGATTTCAATGAGCCTCGCTCGGAGTTCTTCAATTCCCTCTCCAGACTCGACACTTATTCTCATCCCCTCGTTCGAATCAGTATCGTGCAGGTCTGATTTTGAATACGCTACAATCACCATTCGAACGGCGAGAAGTTCTCGCACTTCTGAGAGCAAGTGCTCCTGATCGGCCATCGGCATCTCAGCCTTGTCGCTGGGGTCGATTAGGAATAGAACGATGTCGCCGACATTCTCGAGGGCGGCGATGGCCTGCATCTCGATATTATTGCGCTCGGCCATGGGCCGGTCGAGCAATCCAGGTGTGTCGACCATCTGATAGGTCCGCCGGCGATGTTCGAAGTGGCCGACGTGAAGACGCTTGGTGGTGAATGGATATGCCGCCACTTCAGGCGCACCTGTTGAGAGCAGTGTGATGAGTGCAGATTTACCTACATTTGGCGCACCAGCAACCACGATGCAAGGCTCGGACGCGTCGATGCAAGGCAGTTCGCGCAGAATGTCGCGCGCCTCGCCGAGCCAGAGAATATTCTCACTGATCTGATCGACAACCGATGAGAAGCGACCGTAGGCATGTCGCCGTTCGCTGTGGAAGCCTTCGATGACCCTCATCCTGAGCATCTTCGAATGCGATTCAGCAGCTATCTTCTGAACCCTTTCTGCAGCCCACTGAATCGCCCCGAGATTCTGCCGAAAAGCATCAGCACCGACCGCTGCATCGACCAAAGCCTGATCGAAGTCTGATTGGGCATTGAGACTGGGCCAGCGGTCGACCCAATCCAGCAGAGTCTGAGTGATGACATCTGAGGAAGTCTGAACCATCCGATTCATCTGTTTGCGAACTCGATGGTATTTGTCAGGGTCCTCGACCAGAGCGGATTGCTTGCTGGCGCGCCGGAAAGCCTTGTCGAGGACTTCCTGAGGGTAGAGAACCGTCGGGATGCGCCGCCATTCAACCGAAGCCATGCTCTTACCTCCGTTCAGGCGGCCGCGGCCATCCTTCTTCAAACAGCGTGCTTTTCTATGGCGACACACACGCGGCCCCATGAGCGGCCAGAGGCGGGGCAGTCGAATCGACGACCTACCCGATTGGGCGAGGAGATTAGCCAAGGATTATGGCGCGCAGGACATCGATATGATGCAGGATGTGTTCTTCGGACCTCTGATCGACCGTCGCAGTGGTTTGCGCAAAGACGACCTCATCGAATTGATGATCGACGCTCGCGCCATACGAGGGGACGACGAGCCTTGGATTCGCGGCATGCTTCTGGCGACTTCTCGGAATGCTGTTGAGATTCTGGACGAATTTGGCGGATATCGCTCGATTGCACGCGATGTTATCGTCGAGGTTCGTCTGGTGACTCACCTGCGCAAACCGTACATCGAAGACGAGGAATTGCTGACCTTTGAGAAGGAAGACGTTCGCCGTCGCTCCAGCGTCCACGAACAAGCTGAGAAACAGGCTGATGGAAATGATGACAGCCACCTCTGGGGTTGAGCAGTTGTCCAGATTGGCGAACAAGGAATGCATACCCTGCAAAGGAGGAGTCCCCCCTATGGAGGAGGCGGAGGCTTTGGATTTGTTAAGTCAAATCAATGGTGATTGGAATCTTGTTGAGGTGCATCATCTCGAGCGCGTCTGGACATTCCGTGACTTCCTCGAAGCACTCGACTTCGTCAATCAGGCAGGTGCCATCTGTGAGACTGAAGGCCACCACGCCGATTTCGAATTCGGCTGGGGTCGCGTCAAAGCTATCATCTGGACACACAAGATCAATGGCTTGACGGAATCTGATTTCATTCTCGCCGCCAAACTCGACCGAATCTGAGGTGAACTGAATGGCTTCGCTAGAAACCTTCAGACTACACGCCTTCGTCTGCTCGAATCAGCGTGCACCCAATCATCCACGCGGTTGCTGTGCCGACAAGAACTCACTCGATATCATGACCCGATTGAAGCGCGCGGCTCGAGCAGCCGGAATTGATGATGTGCGGGTCAACAAGTCGGGTTGCCTCGACCACTGCGAGTCAGGAGTGAGTTGCGTCGTCTATCCTGCAGGCGTCTGGTACACCATTCCTGACGACGATGCGGCGATAGCGCGCATCGTCGAACACTTCGCCGGGGGCGAGGTTGCGACTGATTTCCTGATGGGTGATTGAATGCGTCGAGTTGTCTACACCAAAGTCGGCGGACCGGACTCTATCGCCATCATCGAGGATGACGATCCCCGAGCGGGGAAGGGCGAAGTTCGGGTTCGGGTGCATCGCGCTGGCATCAATTTCGCCGACTTGATGATGCGGCAGGGATTGTACGGTGCCACCCCCGATTTCCCCTTCACTCCAGGCTACGAGTCCAGCGGCGAGATAATCGAGGTAGGCGAAGGGGTGGAAGGCCTCGCGGTTGGCCAGCGAGTACTCGCCATGACCGGCTTCGGTGGATACTCTGAACAGGTCGTGATCGATGCACGCCGAGCAATTCCAATCGCCGATTCCATGTCTTACGATGCAGCAGCCTCCTTGGGCGTGACCTATGGCACGGCCTATCACATGCTTGTCCATCTCGGTGGCCTAGAAGAGGGCGAATCGGTTCTCATCCACCACGCAGCAGGTGGTGTCGGGACTGCGGCTGTGCAGATCTGTCAAGCGCTAGGCGTGACCAACATCATCGGCACCGCGAGCGCTCCGAAGCGCGAATTCGTCGAGAAGTTGGGTATGCGCTTCGTTGACAGAGAAACAGAAAATTTCGTTGAGGTCTGCAAAGCCGCGACCGGAGGCAAGGGTGTCCACCATGCCATCGACCCAGTTGGAGGGAGTCACCTGATGAGATCCTACAAGGCGTTGCGCAGGGGTGGGAAATTGTACTGTTTCGGCGCCTCAGCAGCTGTACCGGGCGAGAAACGCAGCCTCTTCGCAGCCCTCAGAATGTGGCGCAGCACGCCGAAATTCGACCCTCTGAAGATGATGAACTCGAACAAGGCAGTCTTCGGAGTTCATATGGGAAGAATGGACGATGAATCGCTCTTCCAATCTCATCTGCGCGCACTCTCATCGATGCTCGAGCGTGGAGACATCGAACCGATCATTGACAGCGTCTGGCGTTTCGAGGAAGTCGCCAACGCGCAGAGACACATGCACGAGCGCAAGAATCGTGGCAAGGTCCTGCTCGACTTCGAATGAACAAACCACAGAGGACACTGAGACTCCCTGGTTTGCTGAAGAATGGGCTGCCAGATCTCATGCAACATCGAACATGTTGAGTGTTGCGAATGGTACTGCCTGTGACCTTCGTGTCTCTATGGTTAGGTGATCAGAGGCGAACCGGACGCGTAGCACCACAGGCCTGACACTTCAGCAGCGTCGTCCTGCCCTCTTTGACAAATCGAGTATCAGGGGCTCGACACTGGTCGCATAAGATGTAGGTCTTGACGTATCCAACAATCTTCTCCTTGATTCGCTTCGGTGGGATTCGTCCCTTCAGCAACAGTCGAACCTGCTCTCGTGTGCCGGAGGTTCCCAGCTCGTTGATGAGATACTGATAGACATGATTCGCGTCGCGGTCCATCGAATCGACGATGGCCGAGAAGTTACGGATGATGGTCTGATTTCCTTCGACGAGAATCTCGGGAGTCGGCATCGTCCAGCGGGCGCGTTCCCTGATGTCCTTGGGGATTCGCTCGCGCGCCCGATCGAGAAGAGCATCGTATTCGAAGTCAGTCATTGCTGCGGCGAGTGATGACCCCTTTTTCACCCCACCGGGCGGCTCCACCGCTTCGCGCCAACGGTCAAAGACCAGTTAGCAGACCCCGAAGCGATGGACGAGGTCGTCGAGGTCAAGGTGGCGCGAGTCCACACGGACGCGCAACTTCCGACCAAAGGCAGCGCTCACGCTGCCGGCTGGGATATTCACGCATTGCAAGATACAGAGGTACTCTACCGCAATGCGACTCTCGTGCGAACCGGTTTACACGTCGCCATACCAATTGGTTACGAAGGTCAGGTCAGAGCCCGCAGTTCTCTGGGCAAGAAAGGCTTGATTCCGCCTCACGGGATAGGCACCATCGATGCCGATTACCGTGGCGAACTCTTCGTCATGATGACGTGGATAGGTGAGGGCGATTCCTACACCATCGTCAAGGGTGAGCGAATCGCCCAATTGCTCATCACTCCGATTCCTCGCTCGACATTCATTGAGGTCGACTTCGATGAACTCGGTGAGACCGAGCGTGGGGATGGCGGATTCGGCTCGACTGGTCGCTTCTGAATCCGCGTTTTTCACACGGTTCGTGGAACCGTGCAACTCAACCACTTTCAGACGAATGCTTGATACGGCCCGAATGTTGGGGGCGAATGATGCCACTGAGCATAGATGAGCTGCGGGCCAAGGTCGAGGAGTATCGCGGCAAGGGATTGAACAGCCAACAAATTGCGGACGAGTTATCGCTCTCGCAGACCACCATCCAATGGTTATCCTCCAGCAACGTCCCTACCGACGCCGATGCCCCTCAAGATATCCGCGTCGGCTGGCGCTCCGTGGCCGTGAAAGCGGCGAGAGTCGAAGCGGTCTCATTCGTTTTCTGCGACATCATCGACGAGGAGATCGACGATGATGTCGACACCGTGGCTGGAATCTCGATCAACGGGATTCCGTTCGCTCAAGCGATCGCCAGTCAGATGGACCTCGAATTGGCGATCTGTCGCACCATCAGTGAGTCCGAAGGCGGTCATCTCTCCGATGTCTTCGCCAGCGTCGGGGGAAAACGCGTCGTCGTCATCGATGACGTCGTCTCGAGCGGCTCGACGATGCGCAAGACGGTCCAGCAATTGCGCGCCGCCGGCGCCGATGTCAAACTCTGCCTCGTTTTGGCCAACAAGACCGAGATGAACGAGATCGACGGCGTGCCGCTTCGCGGCCTTGTTCGAGTAGTGACTGTCTGAGGTAGGAATCTATGCACTGGGCGGATTTCACCGCGCAGCGACTGAAGAAAGAGCGTGGTGACTCACAGACTCTGGCTTCTGGAATCACACCCTCGGGAGAGATTCATCTCGGCAATCTGCGCGAGATTCTCACAGCCGAGATGATTCATCGAGCCTGCCTCGATGCTGGGCTCGAATCGCGCTACATCTTCATCGTCGATTCGATGGACCCACTGCGCCGAGTCTACCCCTTCCTATCCGACGAGTACGAGCGTTACATAGGCCATCCGCTGGCCTTCATCCCCGCACCGAACCCGAACGGCACGCCATCCTCAGACGGTGTCTCTTACGCAGATCACTTCCTGCAACCGTTCCTCGGTGCTCTGCGCCAGATTGGTGTTGAACCAGAAGTCATCATGAACCATGAGACCTATGCCAACGGAGGATTCGCTGCCAAAATCGAATCTGCCATCGAACACCAGGACGAGATTCGCGATATCATCCAGTCGATTTCAGGCCGCGAACTAGCCGACGATTGGTTCCCATACAACCCTCTGGGATCTGACGGCAGCATGGACGGCGTCGTCGTGACCGGTTACGAATCCCCCTACGTGAACTGGACCGACCGGCATGGCGAGAAGGGCAAAGCAGACATTCGCAAAGCTGAGGGGAAACTCCCCTGGCGAGTCGATTGGGCAGCGCGCTGGGGCATCCACAACATCACCTGCGAACCCGCTGGAAAGGACCACGGCGCGGCTGGTGGCTCCTTCGATACCGGTCTGCCGATCTGTCGATTACTCGGTTCTGAGCCGCCCGGAAAGATGGTTTACGAGTGGATTCAATTGAAGGGAATGGGGCCGATGTCGTCTTCTACTGGCAATACGATAGGGCCCATCGAGGCCTTAGGACTCGTGCCTCCAGAAATTATCCGCTACCTCATCGCCCGCTCGAAAGTCAACCGCCATATCGACTTCGATACAGGCTCTGCCCTCTTCGAGATGGCTGATGAATACGAAAGGCTGGTCGCAAACCCTCCAACGGGCGATGATCAAGACCTCAACAAACGTCAACGCATCGCTCGTGACACTCAAATCGGTGCGATGAACTTGAGCCAAGTCGCCCACGGTGGCGACCCTGCCGATTCGGTTGCAGGAGTCTCGTTCCGTCACCTCTCGATGTTAGCGCAAATCAAGTCCGATGATGATGAAATCTGGAGCTCGCTTCGAGCCAGTGGGCACATCAGCAACAAGCCTAGTCAGGCACTTGTCGGCCGCCTCTCGCGCATGCGCAATTGGATTGATGGGCCTCATTTTCCAGATGATGCACAGATAGTCATTCAGTCTTCAGTAAGCAAAGAAGCGCGTGAGAATCTCACCTCAGAACAGGTCGCATTCCTCGCCGAACTCCGCTCGACTTTGAATGATTGTGAATGGACAGATACTGCCATCGTAAACTGCATCAGAAGGACAACTGAGAGTGTCGGAATAAGCGGCAGAGACTCCTACATCGCCCTCTATTGGGTTATATTGGGCAAACATCACGGTCCCAGAGCATCCTCACTCATGGGTGAAATCGGGCGTGACCGATTCCTCGACTTGCTCGATATCTGAGTCGGCTGAACTCAGTTTCACTCGGTTGTGAACCGCGAGATAACCGAGGATGAAACCTACACCGAATCCACCAGTTTGCAGCAGAGCTGATGAAAACGTTTCAGCGAATTTGTTCTCGTCAAATCCACCGGTCAGAAGGCCACCGGTCAGTCTGCCCCAATCAAAAGCGATGATTCCATAAGTTTGTAGGAATTTCAGCAAGAAGAACTCCGCTGCGAGAATATAACCCACGACTCTCACTGTCAACCTGACGGCAATTGCCGTGATACCGCCGAAAACGACACCTTGCATGGCCGCAGTGATGTAAGCTGCAATCGATGCAAGGTCCATACTGATCACTCCGTGGCTACGAACCACCGCTCAGCGCCTGCGATATTGAATCTAACCGAGGGTTGAGATTTTGAGCAGGCGAGGTTCGGGCATGCCTTGCATCGCCTCGTCGATGGCCCTGACCTCCATCCTCGCACCAGCCATCGTCGTCACGAATGGAATGTTCAATTCGACGGCGAGTCTCCGCATCATATTGCCGTCCAACACCGCCCCGCCGGTATTGCGGGGTGTGTTGATGATCAGGTGAATCTTACCCTGACGCATCAAATCAAGGGCATCAGGAGTCAGACCTTCAGTGATGCGGTAACAGGTCTGAACGTCGACGCCACCAGAATCCCTCAGGACATGCGAAGTCCCGCGTGTAGCGTAAATGGTGAAACCCATTTCCTCCAACTCTTGCGCCAGAGGAATGGCATCGTATTTGTCGGCGTTCTTGACGGTGATGTAGACGCCGCCCTCGGTCGGCACCGGCAACTCTGTCGCCAACCTCGCTTTGAGATAGGCCGCCGCCGCCCGCACATGACTGCCCATCACTTCGCCCGTGCTCTTCATCTCGGGGCCGGGCGCGGGGTCGAGGCCGCGCAATTTGATGAATGGAAACACTGGAGCCTTGACACACACGGCCTCGGTCTGCGGCTTCGGCACTGAGAGATCGCACAACTTCTCACCCAGCGCCAGCCGAGCCGCGATTCTAGCAAGTGGAACACCGGTAGCCTTGGCGACGAAGGGGAACGTTCGGGAGCCTCGTGGGTTGACTTCGAGGACGTAGAGGGTCTCGCCACGTATCGCGAATTGGATGTTGTAGCAGCCCTTCACACCGAGCTCGATGCCGATTCTTCGCGTCCAATCCTCCACCTCTGCCAAGATCCTCTTCGAGATATTCTGCGGCGGGATGAAACAGGTTGAATCGCCTGAATGGATGCCGGCTTCTTCGAGGTGTTCCATGATCGCGCCGATCAACACCTCGTCTCCATCACAGACAGCATCAACGTCGAGTTCTATGGCGTTTCCGAGATACTCGTCTACGAGCAGTGGCCTTTCTGGCGAAAGGAATGCCTCCTTCATGTAAGCCTCTAATTGGCGGTCGTTCGAGAGGATCTCCATGCCTCGACCGCCGAGAACATAAGACGGTCTGATGAGCACTGGATAGCCTATCTCTTGCACCGCATTGCGGACTCCTTCTGAGGTTGAGGCGGTGCTGCCGTTTGGCATTCTGAGGCCAACTCTTTGGGCGAATTCCTCGAAGCGTTGGCGGTCGCTCGCCTCGTCTACCGCTTCGGGAGATGTGCCTTTCATCTCGAGGGAGAGTCCCATCATTTCGAGATGAGGCAGGCGAGCGGCCAGCGGTAGAGCGAGGTTGATCGCGGTCTGGCCGCCGAATTGCAGCAAGATTCCATGCGCGCGCTCGCGCAACAGAACCTCGCTGGTGTGCTCGAGCGTCAAAGGTTCGAAGTAGAGACGGTCGCTTGTATCGAAGTCGGTTGAAACCGTCTCAGGATTGTTGTTGATGATGATCGCTTCACGGCCGAGGTCCTGAATCGCACCTACTGCATGGACGCAGCCATAATCGAATTCGATTCCCTGCCCGATGCGAATCGGGCCGCTGCCGATGACGACGATACGCTCCTTGTTCGAGGCTTCGAGGTGGGGGGTGTAATCGATGCCGGCGGGTGCGCTGCCGCCCTCGTAAGTGGCGTAATAATATGGCGTGAGGGCGGCGAATTCAGCAGCGCAGGAATCGACCATACGGAAACGAGGATGTATCGAAAGCGTGTGACGTCGAGCCATCACAGCGTCTTCACCCTCACCCTCATCCAGTGATTTCCAGCCGCTCGCAAGGAATCCTGCGAGCGCATCAGCGATGTGGGCATCGCTGAATCCAGCACCCTTCCAGCGCCGCATCTCGAAGGGTGGAATCTCAGTGGGAACCATTCCGAGTTCACCAGCGGCGCGAATCTCTGTCTCGAGCGCAGCCATGCGCTCGAAGCGATGCAGAAACCAGCGGGTTATGCCACCCGACAGGTCGCGCACATCCTCGATGGTGTGACCGCGCCTGAAAGCCTCGAACAAAGCACCCATGCGCCTGTCGGTAGGAACTCTGAGCCAATCCTCGAGCAGCGCTTCGGGCAATGGCTCACCCGCGCGCTCGTCCATCGACTCGCCGCCCGAGGCATCGGCCATCGTCAGCGGCCTCGGGTGGGGATGACCATACTCAAGACTGGCCCAGGCCTTGAGGAAGGCCTCCTCGAAACTACGGCCTATGGCCATCACTTCGCCCGTCGACTTCATCGAGGTGCCAATCGTCCGGTCGGCGGTGCGGAATTTATCAAAAGGCCAGCGTGGAATCTTCACCACGCAATAATCCAGCGTCGGCTCGAAGGCAGCGGTCGTACCCTCACCGGTAATCGGGTTGGGTAACTCATCCAAATTGTAGCCGACTGCGATGAGAGCAGCCATCCGCGCAATCGGGTAACCGGTAGCTTTGGAGGCGAGTGCCGAGGAGCGAGATACGCGTGGATTGACCTCGATCACCCGAAAATCTCCAGTGGCTTGGTCGACTGCGAACTGGACATTGCATCCCCCCTTGATGTTAAGACGGCGAATGAGGCGTAGTGCGGCGTTTCGCAGGCCTTGATGGTCGCGGTCGGAGAGGGTTTGTTGGGGTGCTACGACGACCGATTCTCCGGTGTGAACTCCCATCGGGTCGATGTTCTCCATCGTGCAGACGATGATCGCGTTATCAGCGGCGTCGCGCATCACTTCGTACTCGTGTTCCTGCCAGCCGAGGATGCTCACTTCAATCAAAACCTGGCCGATAGCAGAATGCAGAATCCCCTGACTCGCAATCTCCACCAACTGCCCCATGTCATGCGCCGTGCCTCCGCCCAAACCCCCCAGAGTGTAGGCAGGACGGATGAGCAGCGGGAAGCCTCCGAGCGTCTCGGCTGCTGCGATTACAGCCTCGATCGAATCGCAGGCCAGCGACTTGCAGACCGGCAGGTCAATCTCTTCGCAGACCTGCTTGAAGAGGTCGCGGTCTTCTGCCTCGTCGATCGCTACGAGATCGCAGCCGATGAGCTCGACTCCCAATTCATCGAGGGAGCCGTCATGGGCCAGTGCTGAGGCGATATTGAGGGCTGTCTGGCCGCCCATGCCGGCTAGCAAGGCGTCGGGTTTCTCTATTTCCAAAATGCGTTTGACGACTTCTGGAAGCAGTGGTTCAATGTAGATTCTGTCGGCCATTTCGGGGTCGTTCTGGATTGTTGCTGGATTGGAATTGATGAGGATGATTTCGTAGCCGTCGGCGCGCAGGGCGCGGCAGGCCTGGCTGCCTGAGAAGTCGAATTCGGCAGCTTGGCCGATGCGGATCGGGCCGCTGCCGAGAATGACGATTCGTTCGAGATCATTACGACGAGGCATCAGGCATCACCTCTCGCTGCTGGTATGGGCTTGCCCTCGAGGTGGTCGGCAACCATCTCTTGGAATCTGTCGAAGAGAGGGGCTGCATCGTGTGGGCCAGGGCAGGCCTCCGGATGGAATTGGATGGTGAATGCGCGCCTGCCAATGAGGTCGAGACCCTCGACTGTGCGGTCATTGGCGTTGACATGACGCACCTCGAATGGAGCTTCCAATTCGTTGTGCCCGCGGGCTGAGCAAACGCCGCTCGGGTGCGGTGCGAGCATGCCTTTCTCCGGGTCTTCTACGGCAAAGCCGTGATTCTGGCTGGTGATGTTTACTCGGCCGCTCTGCAGGTCGACGACTGGCTGGTTGGCGCCTCTATGGCCGTAGCGCAACTTGTAGGTGCGCAGGCCAGCGGCCAATCCCATCAATTGGTGGCCAAGGCAGATTCCCATCACTGGAAGGCCGGCGCGCACGGCTGCTGCGAGGCTGTCGCGCGCCGTTGTCGCAGCTCCGATATGAGCCGGATCACCCGGTCCATTGGAAGCGAAGAGTGCATCCGGCTGCCATTCGAGAATGTCGTCGAATGTCGTAGTAGCAGGACACCATACGACCTCGAATCTCTTGCATAATTCACGCAGAATATTGTACTTGATGCCGCAATCAATCACCGCCAGCCGCGGCAATTTCTCACCATTTTCGGCAACCGCATCCTCGTTCAGCAACACCGCCTGCTCGCAGGTCACCTCGGCGACGAGGTCTGCCTCATCGGGTGGTGTCATCTCATCGAGCCGGACCAGCATCTCGCGTTCGTGTTCGGCCGGACCGAAGATGCACAGAACCGTGCCGTGTTCGCGAACTCGGCACGTCAACTCACGCGTATCGATACTCTGAATCCCCGGGACTCCATGAGCGGAGAGCAGGTCATGGACGCTTCCAATCGAATCGCGGTGGTCTGGTAATTCGATCAATTCGCGACAGACCACGCCACGCGGCCACACTGCAGCTGATTCGGACGTGCCCGCGTGAACACCATAATTCCCCAACAATGGCCAAGTGAAAGTAAGCACTTGTCCGGCGAAGGAGGGGTCGGTGAGACTCTCCTGATAGCCGGTCATTCCAGTGGTGAAGACCAACTCTCCCTCGGCGATGACCGGTGCGCCGAAGAGAAGGCCGCGGTATCGAGTGCCGTCGGCGAGAAGCAGCAGTCCATCCTCACCAGAGGCCGGTTCATCGGCTTGCGCATCGAGTAGCAGGTCCGCCGCATCTGTGAAAGAAGGTGGGTTCGTGAGGCCGGAAACAGAGGCCCCCGGAGTGAAGCCCCTGCAGGGACTGCTCCCCGACATCGGCTACGCTCCCTGAATACGCCTCTTAATCATTGAGAGCGATTCGACTGCTCTGGTCGCATCAAAGTTTGAACCACAGAGAACACAGAATCACAGAGTTTGATTGTATTGGGAGTTGAACCGGCTGCCTCCTCAGCGAACTCTACCGGAGGTTCCCTTTGTCCTCTGTTCCTCTGTGGTTTCTATTCATCACCGGAAGTGATGACACGTTTGTTCTCAGCGCTGGCAGTCACTCTTAATTCCCCATCGGATATATTGGATAATGATTAAATCGTAAACTATTCATTGGCATGTCAATGCAGAACACGGCCCCAACCCAAATCCTCGTCTCAATCTCAATGGTCATCATGCTTCTGGGAATGACTTTGTCATTCGCCATCGATGCCGATGAGAGCGCTGAACTGCCCGAGATCGAGGAGGAGATGGACTCGCATTGGAATCGAAATTACCCCGGTTCCACCTCCGGCTCGATCTATTCCTTGACGACGATGACGGCATCGTGGGGACACACCTGTGTGGTACTCCACAGTGGCACTGCAAAATGCTGGGGCGAGGGAGGCGTGGGTAGACTGGGCAATGGAAACAACGCAGGTTCAACGACCCCGGTCTCAGTCAGCGGACTGACTAACGCAAGAGAATTGGTCTCGTTCGGCCATCACTCCTGCGCAATGGTCAACAATGGAACCCTTGAGTGCTGGGGCGAGAATTTTGAAGGACAACTCGGTAATAGCGATGGCGGCTGGTTCTACTGGGTCCCTTCGCCGACGACTATGCCCCCAGGACGAACTGCAGTCACAATCTCACCTGGAGGACATCATACATGCGGAATAATGGATGACCTGTCTCTTTGGTGCTGGGGATGGAATGAACATGGACAGATGGGCAACGGCGGCGGCGGGGACTCAGACGAACCGGTCAATATTTCCGGCAATCTCCCTGCCGGCCGCACTGTGGTGGCAGTGAATGCGGGATGGGACTCAACCTGCGCAATTCTGGACGACGGCAGTGGAGTCTGCTGGGGTGTCAATAACCACGGCCAGTTGGGTGATGGAACCGACGTCAATCGAAGTACACCCACACCGATATCGGCCCTTCCAACGAACCACGCCATAACAGCAATCTCGATTGGTCCCCGTTCGGCCTGTTCGATTCTCGATGATGGGAATGTGGTCTGTTGGGGCAATAATGAATACGGACTGCTCGGAGACAACACAACGACGAACGCCACTACCGAAGCGACGTATGTCGACCTGCCCCTTGGGCGAACCGCGATCTCGGTCGATGTCGGATTCAACCACGCCTGCGCTATACTGGATGACAAAAGCGCCGTTTGTTGGGGGGATAACCGGGAAGGTCAGATTGGCGATAACACCACCACCAACCGTTACAAGCCCACCGAAATATCAATGCCCACGGGTCAGGGGGTCGCCACGATCTCCGCGGGCCGAGATCACACCTGCGTAGTAGCGACCAATGCTTCTGTGTGGTGCTGGGGTGGTCACGAAGAAGGTCAGCTCGGATTAGGAGCGAATGTTGACAGCGATGTTCCAGCTTGGGTCAATATCGGATCTGGAATGCACGCTTTCTTGGGAGAGAGGGATCACGACGATGATGGTATTCTGTCCATCTTCGATGCCACTCCCTATCCTCCACCAATCTGCCCTGCTGGGCAGTATCTGGTGGGATACGATTGCGTAGATACATCGGCTGGAAACTATACTCCGACCTCGGGAATGACTGAGCAGATACCATGTCCTGCAGGATCCTTTCAACCACATTCTGGTCAGTCTTTTTGCTACGACGCAGTCCCAGGATATTACTCGGATTCAAACGGTTCCATCAGCATGAGTCCATGCCTCGCTGGAACCTTCCAGAACCAGAGTGGACAGACCACCTGTATCGACGTCCCTCCCGGTTTCTTCACCGTCGATGAGGCTGCAGCCAACCCGATACCGTGCGGCATCGGCAGATACCAACCGAACAGCGGTCAGACTTCATGCCTGACAGCCGAGGCTGGTAATTATGTTGCATCAGTAGGACAAGCGCTTCAGACACCGTGTGAACCAGGTACCTATCAACCAGGATTCGGTCGTACAATTTGTTACCTGGCAGATTTGGGTCACCACGTCAGTCAAGTCGGTTCAACCGATCAAGAGGAATGTCAAATCGGAACCTATTCTGACGTACTCGGGTTGAGTGATTGCAAGGGAGCTTCTCCAGGATATTTCGTTGATACAGCGGCAGCAACGACCCAGACACCTTGCTCACCAGGAGAGTACCAGCCGATGGCGGGTCAGAGTTCTTGCCCACTGGTCGAAGCGGGACACTTCACCGACGAGTCGGGAGCCTCGGCGATGAATCCTTGCGAGGTCGGCCAATATCAGGAGAATATTGGTAGCACATCATGCGTCGAGGCCGATCCTGGCAATTACGTCCCAGCCGCAGGCGCTTCTTCACAGACCCCATGTCCATCTGGTACGTTCACAGACCAGACAGGTACGGTCACGTGCACCGATGCTCCACCTGGCAGCCATGTTCCTGCAGTGGGTTCGACTACATCGACCCCGTGCAGTGGGGGGACCTTCCAAACCGAGTCGGGAGAGGAATCCTGCGATGATGCCCCCCCTGGTCATTACGCGGCTTCCGAGGGCATGATCGACTCGCAGCCCTGCGGGCCTGGAACCTACCAAACCGAGGCTGGGATGACAGACTGTCTGTCGACCAACCCCGGACATTATACCGATTCTGACGGTAATCACGAAGAGATTCCCTGCCCACCAGGTCAGTATCAAGATGATGCGGGATCAACATCATGCAAACCAGCACCAGCTGGCAGGTACGTTGAGGAACAGGGCTCCACGGAATACGCGGAATGTTCTGCAGGCACCTATCAACCGGATTCTGGGCAATCGACTTGCATCGAAGCAGACCCTGGCTATCATGTTGAATCGGAGAGAGCGACGGAACAAGTCGAATGCCAAGCCGGAACCTATCAGCCGAATGCTGGCCAATCCTCGTGTCTGCCCGCCGAAGCCGGTTATTTCGTCGAGAGTACCGGTGCGGCAGCGCAGATTGCATGTTCACCCGGAACCTACCAGTCTCGAACGGAGATGGATAACTGTGTTGAGGCTGGTATAGACAAATACGTAGCCTCTTCAGGCGCCATTTCCCAGACGGAATGCGGCTCAAGTGCCCATCAACCACTCAGAGGTCAGACAGAATGCATCGCTCTGACAGATGAGTCATCACTGCCGATCGTTCCGATCGTCGGCGCCTTGATACTCGTAGCGGTGGGGGCCTACTTCTTCATGAACAAAGGCGGTCCGAAGGGTGGCTCGAACGGAGGAAAGAAGCGACGGCGGCCTCCGCCAGCTGGAGCGAAGCGGCTCAAGCGGAAGAAGAGAAATTGAGCTGAAGCACTTCTCGCTCCCCACGAGCCACTCCGTGACCTCTGTGACCCCTGTGGTGAGTTCAGGATTCACTCTTCTGCAGCGGTGACAACTCGTTTCCTATCAGCGCTGGGCACGACTCTGATTTCACCGCCTGCGAAATGCTCTGCATCATCGAGCGGGCCTACGAAAGAGTCGAGGAAGACCGCCAAAGCCGCAACTTCGGAATGCGGTTGATTTCCGATTGAGATATTGTGGGTTGCAAGACGAAACACCTCGCCTGGAACCTTCGTGCCGCCGACCACGACGATGATCGGTTTCGAGGTATCAATCTTGAGGATCGCCTCACGCAGGGGCTCGCCGTACATCGTCAGATGGACCAGAGTACCAGCCTCAACGTCACCCGAATCCTGAACGAAGCGACGCAACCAACTCAGAGGCTTGGCCTCGTATCGGCACTCGAAGTCGCCCCCGAAGCGCGAGGTCACGGAATTCCATGTCTCGAGCGCGCCAGGATCCTCCTCACCGGCGAGAATCACCTCGTCTGCACCGAAGGCACGGGCTGTCAACCCGAGGTGCGAGGTGATGCGCTTGTCACGCTCACGACGGTGACCCAGACGCAAGACAGAGAGGCGCGGTGGCTTGTCGTTCACGCACTCACGCGGCCGGCCCGACTTCATCAGCCTGACCCTCTTCAACCGCACCCGGCATGACCGGAATCAACTCGACGGGCATGTGTATCATCTGGGTGCGAACCCATTGCAGCAGAATCGCATCGATGAACAAGCGGGCCGAATAATGAATCATCACCGCCAACGCCAGCAATCGGGCTGTCGCGAAGAAAGCAGTCTGCATCTCGATATCACCCGTCAGAACAGCGAAGCCCATCGGCTCGGCGGTGTAGTAAAGGGCCAGAATCGCGAACAAGCCGCCGATGTTAGACATAAATGCATGTCCTCGCTCACGTCCCACCGACCAGACGACCGTGGTCAGGAATACCAGTCCGGGGACGACTAGGGCGAGGGTTGCATAATCGAATTCTCCCATCATCGAGAGCGGAATGTCAGCATCTCCCAGCGAAGCACCACCCTTCTCGACGGCAATCCACCAGAACAGTACGGACATCATCAGCAAGGCACCCGAAAGCCAGCCTCGATTGGTGATCATGTCACGGATCTGATGTCTGTCTGCAGGCTGTAATCGTTGCAGAATCGACTCCATCAACTCAAGCGCATCATTGGTCGGCATCTCCTCTTTCGCAGACGCAGCGAGACCATGCGAAGTGCCGCTTGACGCTTCTTCAAGCGAGTCCTCTGCCAAAACCATCGTCGGATTGCCGCTCCGTCACATCATAAAGCATGCGTCGAATCGAATAGACGAAATGGCCGACTGGGGACGAATCCTGAATCGCCGTGATGACGGATTTCCACGCATGATGGGCATTCTGAACGTCACACCCGACTCATTTCATGCTGATTCTCGACTGAATTCGGTCGACGAGGCTCTGGCTCTTGCGGTTCGTATGGTGGAGAATGGCGCTGATTGGCTCGATATAGGAGGTGAATCGACTCGGCCGGGGGCTGAATCTGTTGCAGCGGCCGAAGAGGTGGCGCGTGTGCTTCCTGTTGTTGAGGCGGTGCGCGCCGCGCATCCTGATGTCGGAATCTCAATCGATACTCGACGTGCGAGCGTCGCGAGGGCGGCGCTCGATGCGGGTGCTGATCTGGTCAACGATGTCTCGGCTCTGGGTGATTCTGGGATGCTCGAGGTAATCGTCGAATACGGCTGCCCGGTCTGTCTGATGCATATGCAGGGGCTGCCGGAGAATATGCAGAATGACCCTGATTATGGCGACGTCGTCGCCGAGGTTCGACAAAGGCTCGGCGAGGTGGCGAAGCGATTGTTCGATGCGGGAATCGAGCCACGACGAGTGGTTGGGGATCCGGGCATCGGATTCGGCAAGATGCTCGACCACAACACCGACCTTCTGTCGGCTGGTCGCGGCATTCTTCCGGATGAGAGAATGCCACTGATGTGGGGCGTCAGTCGCAAGCGGATGTTCGCAGACCTGCTCGGCAGGGAAGACAGCAGTGAGCGGCTGGCAGGTTCGCTGGGCATCGCAGCGAGGGCGCCTGCTAAGGGCGTCGACATCATCAGGGTGCACGATGTCGCAGCGCACGCAGACCTGTACGCATCGATGCGTGCGGTCGAATGAATCGAGGTGAGAGGGATGGGTCAGAATGTCATCGATGTCGACGATAACTTACGTCTCGTCGGTACCGCTCACGTCAGTTCAGCTTCGGTCACTCTGGTGCGCGAGCAGATCGATGAATACGGGCCGGACCTCGTCGCGGTTGAGTTGTGCGAGTCGCGACTGAAGTCCCTCAAGAGGCCTGACGACCTTGCAAACTCCGACCTTCTGAATATCATAAATGAGGGTCGTTCCTCGATGATTCTCCTGCAATCAGCCCTCGCCGCCCAACAGCGACGGATGGGCATCGAGACTGGAGAGAAGCCGGGTGCGGAGTTGCTGGCCGCCATCGAGGCTGCTGATGCAGCCGAGATACCGCACGAACTCATCGACCGCGATGTCGTCATCACTCTGCGCAGAGCCTGGCGCAAGATGGGTCTGCGCGAGAAATGGCGAGTCCTCAATGCCCTGCTCTGGGATGAGGACGATGATGAAGTGGTCGACTTTGATGAGATGCTCGAGGATACCGACCTTCTCAGCGCCATGATGGAGGAAGCGAAGGCCGTGGCGCCGCGCGCGGGGGAAGTGCTCATCGATGAGCGCGACGCTTACCTCGCAGGCAGAATCCAGCAGATTCGAGGCAAGGGCCGCATCCTCGCAGTGGTCGGCGCAGGCCATCTGAGCGGCATCGTCGACAACCTGCAGAAGCCTCCGCAGGAGACCACCTCGAATCTCGCCAACCTGCGCGAGGAGCCACCCAAACCTCGCTGGCCAAAGGTCATCATGTGGGCCATTCCACTCTTCCTCGCCTCAGTAGTAGGCTGGCTGGTCTACAATGGCGAGACAGATGCACTGAAGGAAACGCTGTGGTATTGGTTGGCGGCCAACGCAGCCTTAGCAGGAATCGGAGTCGCGCTGGCTCGAGGACACCCACTCTCGATCCTCGTCGGCGCAGCCGCCTCCCCAATCACCAGTCTCAACCCAACTCTGGCGGCAGGCTGGTTCGCCGGCTATACCCAGTTGAAGGTCGCAGCGCCGACAGGAAAAGACGCAGCAGAATTCCTCGCGCTGCAGGATTTGGGCGTCTTCTGGAACAATCGGGTAGGCAGAGTCCTGCTCGTCACCGCATTCGGCAACATCGGCTCCGCCCTCGGTGCTTGGTTGGCCGGCGGCGCGATAATCGGTATTCTCCTCTAGACCATCTGCAATGCGCGGTATGCACTCTAATCGAGCAGGCACTCCTAATCCGGTTGCGGGATGGGGAGGGGTCGACTACCATCCGTGAACATTACGATTTCGCTATATAACAAAATCATTATATTCCGACCGACCTCTTGTCGGCTCGAGATTGATATGACAATGACAGAGCCAGTATCCGAGTTAGAGGTTGATTTCCTGCAGGAAGCATCGACGATGATCAAGACCATGGGTCACCCTGATCGCTTGAGAATCGTCGAGTTGGTCCGAGTGAATGAACACAGTGTCAAGGATATTCAACAAGCCCTCGGTCTCAGTCAACCAGTCACCTCTCAGCACCTCCGTCGGATGTACCACCAAGGAATTCTGACCAGTCGGCGCGAGGGGCACCGTGTCCTCTATGCGGTGGACAGTCCGCTGATCGAGAAGATGCTGGAATGCCTGAAGGAGACGCAGGCAGAGGTCAGGGGGAGGATGTGAGAAAATGAATCATGATGATGTGATCGACTGCAGCGGAATGAATTGCCCTCTGCCTGTTCTGAAGACTAAAATGAAGATTGATACGATGACGGCAGGAACGGTCCTCCGCGTCACCACAACAGATCCAGGGTCGTGCAAGGACATGCCTGCGTGGGCGGGTCGCGTCGGCCATCTCATACTCGAATCATCCGAGGCTGATGGCAAGTACCATTTCTATGTCCAGAAGGGTGAGTGAAATGGCTGACGATGAGCCGAAGAAAATGGCGATTATCGCCTCACAAGGATCTCTGGATTGGGCTTACCCACCATTCATTCTCGCTTCCACCGCAGCAGCGATGGGGATTGAAACCAAGGTCTTCTTCACCTTCTACGGACTTCCTCTTCTCAAACCCGACATCAAGGCGAAAGTCACGCCCGCTGCTAACCCGGCGATGCCGATGAAGATGCCATTCGGTCCAAAGGGGTTCCAGAGCCTCAACTGGCCGATTCCACACGCTGTCAGCGGCGTTCTTCCGGGCTTTGACACAGTCGCGACTGCCCTGATGAAGAAGACATTCGCCAACAAGGGCGTCGCGACTATCACCGAACTGCGAGAGATGTGTCTGATGCTGGATGTCGAACTCATCGCTTGCCAGATGACGATGGATGTCTTCGGCTTCGAGAAAAAAGATTTCATCGACGGAATCTCTTATGCCGGCGCTGCCGCTTTCCTCGATTTCGCCATCGATGCCGACATCCAACTATTCGTCTGAGGTGAACGAGGTGTCAATCACGAGCTATTCAGCGATTGAACTCTACGATTCTATCGAAAGCAAGGACGACGTCATCTACCTCGATGTTCGCAATGAGAAGAATCACCAACTATTCATGGTCGAGGGACCCAATGACGTCGAGATGTACAACATCCCGTACTTCGACTTCATGGAAGACCCCGAGGGTTGTACGGCAAAGTTGCCGGAGGGTAGACCGGTGAAGGTCATCTGTGCCAAGGAAGGATCGGCTCAATTCGTCGCCGACATCCTCGATTCACAAGGCCGTGAAGATATCAGTTGGCTGGAAGGTGGAATCGTGACTTGGGGAAACCTCCTGATTCCGAAACGAATCAATTCGGCTGACGAAGACTACGAGATATGGCAGTTCAATCGACCGGGTAAGGCCTCCTGCTCCTATGGTCTCATCCACGGCGAACAGATGATGCTCTTCGATGCCTCGCGCGCTGTCGAATTCTATGTCGAATTCGCCGCCTCTCGCGGCGCTGATATACGCCATGTTCTCGAGACTCATCTACAAGCAGATTACATCTCGGGCAGCCCCAGAATCGCTGCGGCGACCGGGGCTGAATTTCACGCTCATGACGGAGATTATGCTGTATCTGTCTTCGATTACACTTCGATCGTCGATGGAGAACTCATTCATTTCAAGCGAGATGGTGGTCCTTCGGTTCTGTGCACTCACGCACCGGGGCACACTCCCGGTTCGACGGCTTATGTCGTCGATGAGAAATACCTGATTTCGGGAGATACTGTCTTCATCGTCAGCGTCGGCAGACCCGATCTCGGCAAACGAGTCGTCGAATGGGCGAAGCAACTCTATGCGACGCTGAAACAGCGAATCACAGTCCTGCCCGATGAATTGATCGTTCTACCAGGACATTATTCGGATTGGCGTAGAGAATCCAACGAAGATTATCTCATCCTCAACGATTTCGGCACGGTGAAGAAACTCAACGAAGACATATATGGCATCGAGGGTGAGGATGAATTCGTAGAATACATGAAGGAGAACATGCGCGAACAACCAGATATCTACAATCAGATTCGAAAGGTGAATGCCGGTGTACTCAGCCTTCGCGAAGAAGAACAGGATATCATGGACCTGGGAAAGAATGAATGTGCCGCCTCAAGCAACCGAGGGATGCAGCACATCTGAACTCGTGATGATATTCAGAAGAGAGGTGATGGAATGGTGAATTACGGCTTCGTGATAGACAACAGGAAGTGCATCGGCTGCCATGCCTGCACCGTCGCCTGCAAGTCTGAACACGACGTCCCGATCGGCGTCAACCGCACCCACGTGAAGTACATCGAGAAGGGCATGTACCCCGACGTTACGAGGGAGTTCAGCGTCCATCGCTGCAATCATTGTGAGGATGCGCCTTGTACGACGATTTGTCCAACGACCGCGCTGTTCACGCGCGATGACGGCATCGTCGACTTCGATGATGATCGCTGCATCGGTTGCAGATCCTGCATGCAAGCTTGTCCCTATGACGCGCTTTACATCGACCCGAACAAGGGCACTGCGGCGAAGTGCAATTATTGTGCGCACCGTATCGAGCATTCTTACGAGCCGGCTTGTGTCATCGTCTGTCCGACCGAGGCCATCATCTCGGGAGATCTGGACGATGCGAATTCTTCAATTTCGGGTTACTTGAGAGACCATGTGACCACCGTTCGCAAGCCCGAGTCTGGGGCTAGGCCGAACGTCTTCTATGTCGAGACCAGCGAGGAGATGTTGGATCCTCATGCAACCGAGCGTTCTGGAGAATACCTCTGGACGGATCAGGCGGCTGGGGTTGGGCATTTCGCGAAATATGCCGAACAGCGCCGCGGGGCCGCCGATACGAATTCGATGATTGTTCAATTGGCGCTGGAGAAGAAGGCGAAGTCGGCGAATCCGCGCGACCGCGCCTTGGTTCGCGATGTGATGGAGCGCTTGGACAAGCAAGCGGGTAAGCCCAAGCGCTTGTACGACCAACCTTCGAAGGGAATCCTCTGGGGTTGGGAAGTCTCGGCTTACCTCACCACCAAGGCTGTCGCCGCTGGAACATATCTGATGGCGATGCTGATGATGTTCACCGGTTTGTTGCAGATGACCGATGAATTGTGGTGGCAGTTGGTCATCGGCTGCACCATCTTCCTCGGCCTGACTGGATTCCTGCTGGTCAAGGACCTCGATCGGCCCGATCGCTTCCTCTACGTCCTGCTCAGGCCGAACTGGGATTCATGGCTGGTCAAAGGTGCTTACATCCTCGGCGGTTTCGCTGGCATTCTGGCTTGCAGTGGCGCGGTTCTCTACTTCGACCTCGACCGCACCTATCTCGAATATCTCGCCATCGCAGGAATTCCTCTAGCGACTCTAACGGGTGTTTACACCGCTTGGCTGTTCGGCCAAGCACGTGGGCGCTCTTGGTCGGAAGACCGCTTCCTGACGGCGAAGATGTTCGTCGAGATGTTGGTGGCTGGAATTGCCTCGCTTATTCTCCTGGTCTCTTCGAATCTCTTCTCTCTGGTTCTCGCAGTTGCTTGTCTGGCCGCGGTGAGCATGCATGCTCACCGTATGGTAATCGAACCGCAGATGGAAACTCTGCATTGAGGTGAAGAAGATGGCGAAGACTTTCATCGAGGGGATCGCGCAGAAACTGCGCATCATTCAGAACCTCGACCGCGAAGATGGTTCGGGCAATTATGGACCGCTGCGGAAGTACCCTGCCTCAGAGGAATGGAACGAGCATATCGAGCTCGACGCCAATGCTTGGCCCGAACGCGTCGAGCGAAAGTATTCGTTGGTGCCAACGACCTGCTTCAATTGCGAATCAGCATGCGGATTACTCGCTTACGTTGACAAAGAAACCGGTCAAGTAAGCAAATTCGAAGGAAACCCTCACCACCCAGGAAGTCGCGGGCGCAATTGCGCAAAGGGTCCTGCGACCATCAATCAGATCCAGGACACCGAGCGTATCATGCACCCGATGCGGCGCGTCGGCGCGCGCGGGAACGGTGGTTGGGAACGGATTTCGTGGGACGAGGCGCTCGATGAGATCTCAGCCAAGATCCGCGCCTCGTTGAAGACAGGTGCAGTCGACAGAGTCGTCTATCATGTGGGCAGGCCCGGCCACGAGGGATTCATGAATCGAGTCCTCAGAGCTTGGGGGGTTGACGGCCATAATTCACATACGAACATCTGTTCGGCCGGCGCACGTACCGGATATGCGCTATGGCATAAATTCGACAGACCAAGCCCCGATCACACCAATGCAAAGGTCATTCTCCTGACCTCCTCGCACCTTGAAACCGGGCATTATTTCAATCCTCACGCACAACGAATTCTCGAGGGGATGATGGACGGAGCGAAGCTCATCGTCATCGACCCTCGACTCTCCAATACTGCAGCTATGGCAGACCATTGGCTGCCGACTTGGCCGGGCTCGGAGCCGGCGCTCTTCCTCGCTTGGGCGAAGATGATTCTCGAGCGCGGCCTGTATGATCGAGAGTTCATGGAGACGCAAGTCAATTGGGATGATTGGATGAAGGCGGTTCATCCTGACGAGGCTTGCGAATTTGAACGATTCATCGAGTTGTTAATCGAGGAATATGCAGAATACACACCGGAATTCGCTGCCGAAGAATGCCGGATTCCAGTCGAACAGGTCATCGAAGCTGGCGAAGTCGTCGCTGGCTCCGGCTCACGATTGTGCACACATGTGTGGCGCAGTGCAGCGATCGGCAACCTCGGTGGCTGGCAGGTCAGCCGCACACTCCACTTCCTCAACGTCTTGACTGGATCAGTAGGGACTGTAGGAGGAACCGCTCCCAATTCATGGTCGAAATTCAAGCCAGAGCTGTTCGATGAACCACCCGACCCAGACGGCTGGAACGAACTTCACTTCCCACCCGAATACACGCTCGCTCACTATGAGATGAGCCATATCCTACCCCATATGATCAAGGAGGGTCGTGGCAGCATGGACGTCTATTTCACTCGAGTTTTCAATCCGGTATGGACCTTTCCTGACGGCTTCTCCTGGATGGAGATGCTGCAGAATGAGGAATCGGTCGGCTGCCACATTGCGCTGACGCCGACTTGGAACGAGACCGCGTTCTTCGCCGATTACGTCCTGCCGATGGGGCACGCCAGCGAGCGCCACGATGTCAACTCCTACGCGACGAGTTCGGGCAAATGGGTGGCTTTCCGGCAACCGGTTCTGCGCGAATACGCGAGGCGCGAGGGGCGCGAGGTCGAATTCACTCACGAGGTCAATCCAGGCGAAGTGTGGGAGGAGGATGAATTCTGGAACGAGTTGTCATGGCGGATCGACGATGGGACGATGGGCATCCGCCAGCACTTCATGAGTCCATACCGCGAAGGTGAGAAAATCACCATCGATGAGTATTACCAATATCTCTTCGAGCGCGTTCCCGGACTACCAGATGCGGCGGCGGCAGAAGGCACGGATGCCTTGGGTTACATGCGCAAACACGGCGCTTTCCTGATCGAGGAATCGACTTACAAGAAATACGAGAAGGACGGCTGGCCAACCCCTTCAGGCAAGCAGGAATTCTACTCAGAGACGATGATTGAATTCGGCCACCCAGAGCATTCAATCCCTCATTATCGACAGAAATCGCATGTTCATCCCGACAACCTCACGGGCGAAGACGAGTACTGCCTACTCCCTAACTTCCGCCTACCTCAACACATCCATTCTCGCTCGGCAAACGCGAAATGGCTGGTTGAGATCGCTCATAGAAATCCGATCTGGATTCACCCGAAGGACGCAAGGAGACTAGGCGTCGCTGAGGGTGACCTGCTCAAGATTGAGACTGAAATCGGCTGGTTTGTCGACAAGGTCTGGGTCACAGAGGGCATCAAGCCAGGCGTTGTCGGCTGCTCACACCATATCGGGCGTTGGCGGCGAAGTCAGGATGCTGGCAACCGCTTCCTGACCAATACGGTGAGCATCGAGGATACCGGCAACGGCAAGATGCGAATGAGAACGGTGAGCGGAATCGAGCCGTGGAAATCCGATGACCCGGACACCAACAGAATCTGGTGGAGAGACGGCGGGGTTCACCAGAACATCACCCACGCCGTACAACCCGACCCGATATCCGGAGCCCATTGCTGGCTCCAGAAGGTCCGGTTATCCCGACCGAGTGAGGGTGAGGAGTACGGCGATATCGAGGTTGACCGAGAGAAGTCCTTCGAGTATTACAAACGCTGGAACAAGTGGGCCAAAGACCGTGAGACTCACCCCCGAGGCGAGCGGCGACCCCTCTGGATGAAGCGGCCGCTGGCGCCGAGAAAAGAGCATTTCATAATCGGAGAAAGAGATTGATGGAACTGTATTTCGCTCTGGCTGTGATACTCATCACCTCATTCATGTTCGCGCCGCTGGGTCTGGGTGGAGGCGTCCTTTTCGTGCCTACCTTCTACTACATCCTCGGTTGGGATCTTCGTCTCTCCATCGTCTCCTCACTGCTGCTAGTCTGGTTCGTCAGCGTCGGTTCTCGCAGAGCCCACGACCAGGGTGGCTACACGGTCACCCATGTCGGGCGCAAGGGTCGTATTCTGGCTCTTTTCGGAGCGGCGATGGGAGCGTTGCTGGCTCAGATGCTGTTGTCTGAGTTCGAGGATAATGCTCTAAAAATAGTCGCGATAGGCCTTCTGGCTTGGGTGATCTATCGCGGGCTGTCGAAATTGAAAGAGGAGCAGCAAACCGATGTCTCGAGTGAGGATTGTGATCCATTCATCGATGGCGAGACCCTGTTCAAGTACCGAGTCGGTTGTCTGGCTGGCGGCATATCGGTGGGTCTGATCGGTTTTGGTGGCGGCATGATCTTCACCATGCTGAATCGTACGATTCTGCGCTTCGAGCCGCATCGTGCAGCTGGAACATCATATCTGATCGTCATGCGGGTGGTACCGATTGCTGTCATCTGTCACCTGCTGATAGAACCGGCATTGGTCGATCAGTTGCTGGCTCTGGATAGTTTGGCGATATTCCTGCCATTCGTCGTCTTGTTGGCTGCTTGGACGGGGGCGAAGACGGCAATCAAGATGTTACCTCAGCGAGTCTTGACCTATCCTTACCTGTTTGCTGTGGCTGTGGGTCTGGTTCGATATCTGATGGATATCGTCGAGTTAATCGAGATTTGAACTGACCGATGCTGATTTCAGTCGGTGGCGATGGCGCCCCATTCGATCATTTCCCAGCCTCTCTCGTGCAGGTAATAGAAGACCATCTTGAGCGATATGTCAGCCGCAGCGAAAATCGCACCGTATTCGAATTCACCTGTTATGGCGAGGATTATCGCCACACCGGTAAGGGTCGCTATGGCCCTCCAGCTGACCGCCTTCATGAATATCCGCGAACTACTCTGCCCCATGGTTAACGGGCGTACCCGGATTGGTCAATCAATTAACCTGAACGGTCTGAAAATCGCCTGTAACCCGATTTCTAGACCTTCGGAAACAGGCCACAAAAAATCTAACGGGACGAGGTCGATTGAATTCCATGCCTCCGATTCAGAGGTTGGGACATCACTTCAACTTCCTCAGATTCCGTCTGTTAGCATCAGCTACAGTCGGCTCTCATCGTAGCCCAGATAGGCCGCTTGTGACATCTCAATGAACGGGCCGAAGTTCCAGTGCCTTTGCATCTACATCGACGTCCTCTAGGCCCCAATCCCACTTGCTCCAGCCACGCTCGTGCAGGTAGTACAGTATCATCTTGGTCACTATCTCGATGCTGGCTATGCTGAGACCTACCGTCCAACTTCCGGTGAGGACTCTGGCGATTATGACGGTGTCCGTCGACGCGAGGATTCTCCATGTCAGGGTCTTCATCAGGCTGCGTTTCTTGTTTGCGTGCCCCGTCCCTTCGATGTGCTCGGTGATGGTGTGCTCCTTTTGCAAAATACTTGGGCGTATATTCATGTTATCACTAGGTTCTGCATAGCCACTTGAGAGATAACACCTCCTACGGCGGATAACGAGTGAAATGGTCAGACTGACTCGATGATGATGGCGATTCCCTGCCCACCACCAATGCACGCTGTTGCGATGCCGTAGCGCCCACCACTGCGTTTGAGTTCCAGTGCGAGGGTGAGGGTGAGGCGGGTGCCCGTCGCAGCGAGGGGATGGCCGAGGCCGACAGCTCCGCCGTTGACATTGACGATGTCGGAGCTGATTCCCAATTCCATCATGCAGGCGACCGCTTGACCGGCGAATGCTTCGTTGATCTCCCAGCGGTCGATGTCTTCGATCGCTAGGTTGGCGTTCTTGAGGGCGAGGCGGCTGCTCGGGACTGGTCCTGCTGCCATTATCGCTGGGTCGAGGCCGACGATGCCCCAAGAGACGATGCGGGCGAGAGGTTCGTCGCCGTCGGCAGCTGCTCTGCTCGCCGATTTGATGACAATCGCTGCGGCTCCATCGACCACTCCTGAAGCGTTGCCGGCTGTGACCAGAGAGTCTGGTCCGAAGTGGGTTCGCAGGCTGGCGAGGGATTCGATTGTGGTTCCGCGGACGAAGTGGTCCTCATGGGCTGCTGTTACTGTGCCATCTGGGGTTTCGACTTCGACTATCTCCTCAGCCCAGACGCCGGCATCAACGCTGTTCTGGGTTCGGGAGTGGGAAAGCACAGCGAAGGCGTCGGTCTCCTCTCTGTCGACTCCAACTTGTGTGCAGAGTCGGTCACTGGTTTGTGCCATGAAGGAATCACAGGTCGAGTCGAGCAGATTGGTGAAGAGATAATCCTCCATGTTCCTCGGTAGGACATAGCCACTCTGTGGTGGTCTGCCGAGCCTGTATGTGTCTCGCATGCCGCGCAGGACATGGGGTGCTTGACTGAGGTTCTCCATCCCGCCTGCGACTACTACTTCTGCTTCGCCGAGCATGATCATCTGCGCTCCGCTGACGATGGCTTGGACTCCGCTGCCGCAGAGTCGATTGAGTGTGAGCATCGGGACTTCTTGCGGGATACCTGCCCTCAAGCCTGCGTGGCGAGCCCCGAAAATCGCTTGGCTGCTCGTTTGCAGTGCGTGACCCATGACGACGTGGTCGACCGCTTGTGGGTCTGTGCCGGTCTTTTCGAGGGCGCCCTTGATGGCGATGGTTCCGAGTTCCTCGGCGCTTACCGAAGCGAGCCTTCCCCCGACTTCTCCGTCTCCTCGTTTGCCGCCGAGCCACTCGCAGAATGGAGTTCGCGCTCCTCCGATGATGACGACGTCCTCGGTCTTCATGGGCAATGCGAGCAATCAACCGTTCATGAGTCTGACTATCCCATCGGGACGGCGTCTCTCAGGCGGGGTATGACTCTCAAGATTCGTCGTCCACGCGCAGGCTGCCCAAATACTCTGGGAGGTCGAAGCCTGCGTTCGCTGCGACCTCGTGCAGAGGTGGAACGCTCTTGACGAGGTTGGCGAGGAAATTCGAGGTCGAACTGCCTTCGCCAGCGCCTCCTCCGCTGTCCCACACCGTGATAGAATCGATTTTCAGGCCGCGGATGGCTTCTGCTTGCGCGGCCACCATATCTTCGAGTTTCTCGACCATCAGCAGCGTCGCTGCTGCCTTGGCGTCGTTATTGGCGCTGATTACGAGTTCACCATAACCCGCTGCCTTGGCTTCGAGTACCAATTTGATTCCTGCAGCTTCCGCTGTGTACTTGGCAAGAGTTGCGTCTGCCTCACCCGCGGCGATGCGCCGCTGGCGCTCGGCTTCCGCCTCGGCAGCAATCTCGATCCGCTGCTTCTGGATGTTTTCTTTAACAATGTCGCTGGCCTTCAAGCGCTCCTCTTCCTCAGTGTATACAGCGCGCTGGATCGCAGCCTGGGCTAGCGCATTCGCGACTTCGGAGCGCTGACTGGCGGAGGCTTCGGCCTCGATCAAGTCTGCATTTGAATTGGCGATTTCAGCCGCCGCAGCGTTCTCACCAGATACGGCGAGTGATTCCTGTTGATTGACGAAAACACGCTCGTCGGCCTTCGCCGCCTTGCGGCCCTTCTCCGCCTCGGCCATATTCTTGGCAACCTCAATCTCCTTGACGCGGTTGGCCTGGGCAGATCCTACCGCACCATCCCTCTCGGCGTTGGCGACATCGATGCGAGCATTCTCGACAGCCGTCGCAGCTGCCTTCTTTCCAATGCTCTCGATATAGTCGGACTCGTCTGTGATGTCGACCAGATTGACGTTGATCAGATAGAGTCCGATCTTCTGCAATTCGGTATCGACGTTGGTTCGAGTCAACTCGAGGAAAGAGTCTCGGTCCTGGTTGATCTGCTCGATGGTCAGCGAAGCGACCGTCAAACGGAGTTGACCGAAGATGATCTCTCTCGCCATCTCTTCGACCTGATCTGGTTTGAGTTGCAATAGACGCTCAGCAGCATTGGTCATGATTGAAGGCTCGGTGCTGACACCGATGGTGAAGGTTGAGGGCACATTGATGCGGATATTCTGCATCGACAGAGCGTTCTTCAAATCGATATTAATCGTCATCGGTGTCAAGGAAAGGAATGCATAGTCCTGAATCAATGGCCAGACCAGCGCGGCACCACCATGAATCGTGCGTGAGGCTTTTCCACCCTTCGTTCGACCATAGATGACCATCACCTTGTCGGGAGGGCATCGCTTGTAGCGCTGTGCAAAGAAGATGACAGTGGCCACCAAAACCAAGACTATCGCAAAGATTGCTATCGTACCAATTACACCGTGGCTACTCACTCAACACCGCTCCGACCCTTGACAAACCGCCTGACATGATGAATGCTTTGCCGGCGCAGCCGTGAAAATAGGCTGGAGATGCGAAATCAAACTCGCTTGACGATGAGGGTTCCAGAGATCGTGTCGACGACTTCAACGAAATCGCCCGTGTCGATGCCTTGGCCATCTTCTGCCTTGGCACTGAAGGTTCGCAGTCCACCGCCCGCTTTAACCTGAACCTGGCCGACACCGTCTTCGGGAATACGCAGGTAAACGGATCCTCTCGAGCCGATGGATTCAGAAATTTCTACAGTTCCTGAGGCTTGTAAACCGATGAAGAATTGGAATAATTTGCCAGTACCGTACATCGAGGCGAAGCCGGCAGCACCGCCCGCGATGATTGCGAGGGAATCGCCACCATCTGCCTTCAGAGTGTAAAGGCCAGCGAGGCCAAAGAACATCAGGAAAGCCATGATCCCCTGAAAGGTCAGGGCCTTGAATGATGCATCTGCGCCCAGTGCTTCGATATTGGTGTCGAAGATTCCATCGAAGATGTCGGCAGCGACGCCACCTATCATCATCAGAGCGAACCAAAGCAGGAAGAGTATTCCTCCAATCAGGGCTGATCCGGCGAAAAGAAGTTCCATTCCGGCGGCTTCACCAAAGCCTAGCAGAGAGAAAAGGTCGAGGTCACTCAGAGATACCATCAATCACCTCAGGAGGAATGACCCCTTTCACCCCTTCGGCGGCATCGGTGTTGCGAATGGCGTCGCTCCTCACTTGCGGATTTGCCATTCGGCGAGTGCGCGCTCGAGGCCAAGGACCGGTCCGAGCGCGAGGCCGGTGATGATTCCCGTAGCGAGTTGATTGTTGGTCAGATCGTAGACAACCATCGCGATTAGAAGGAGGATTATTGGAATCGCGATGCGCCGAAGGAAAATGTGATATCCACCCAGCATCTCATATGCGGGATTATCGATTATATCATCGACCATATCGCCGAAATCACGGTTGGATTTCGACATTCAATGCCTCCTCAACCCCTTGTTCCGAGCCAAGCGACGGCGCTGATGAAGGTCAGTCCAACAGGTATCGCATACCAGAACGCTTTGGAGCCAAGATTGGCATGGTCCTTTAATTCGAGAACACCGGTCTTCTCGTTGCGCACGAGAGTCGCCCTTTCGACCTTGGAATAGGAATCCGCGAACTCCTTCTGGTGGCGCGCGAGAAATATCAGAAAGTACAATCCCAGCAATACAGAACTGTAACCGGTACCCTGTAAGAGTGTAGCCAACAGGTCTAGAATCGGGTCGCCGCCAATCATAGCTCCTATGAGTAATTGGGCGAACCCGAGCAGCAACCAGATGAGCGAGTCAAGACGAGACATTGAATTCCCACGGGGTGACCTCTACCATCAATCCTTCGCCGGCGTGGTGTTCATTCGCTGCCACCCAAACTCTTCGGGCGATTCACCCAAATCGCCCATGTGCCTTTGCCCGTGGCGATGGTTTTGCCGTCCTGATTGACGATTTCGCCTTCCAGATGTGCGATGTTTCGTCCCTTGCGGATGACCCGACCATGTGCGTAGAGGTGACTCCCGGAATAGGCGGGATCGAGGTAAGAGAGGTCGAGTTGAGCGGTGGCGCACCATTCCTCCTTGCGCAAAGCGCTGACGAGAGCGCCGCCCAGGGCAGTGTCGAGCATGGTTGCATGAAGGCCTCCGTGGGCGACGCCGCCCTTGTTCAGATGTGAATCTGTGACAGTTGCTTCTACCGTACACTCTCCATCACCGAATGCGGTGATGGTGATACCCAACATTGTGGAGAGGCCAGAGAGTTCAGGCGTGCTCAGATCTTCGGGGTCCATTCAAGATTGCGAGGAGGTTGATGGCTTTGAATTGAGTCACCGCGTCGAGGTGACTTTCCGACAGTATTTGCAATCAGGCCGCCTGTACCGCTGACTCACCCGTCTGAACTTTCCACAGGCGCTCGTAGAGGCCCTCGTGCTCGAGAAGTTCCTCATGTGTTCCGAGTTCGGTGATTCGACCGCCGTCGAGAACGGCGATGATGTCGGCGTTGCGCACCGTAGAGAGACGGTGTGCGATGATCAGAGTCGTGCGGTCGGCAGAGATTCTCTCGATCGAGCGTTGCAGCGCCGCCTCGGTCTCATTGTCGACATTGCTCGTCGCCTCATCGAGAACCAGCACAGGAGCATCCTTCAGCACGGCTCTTGCGATAGCGAGCCGTTGACGCTGCCCGCCCGAGAGCCGGTGTCCATCCTCTCCGATATCGGTGTCCCAGCCCTCCGGTAACTCGGCGATGAAGGAGGTTGCCTCAGCGATTCGAGCCGCTTCCAGAATCTCTTCATCACTCGCATCGGGACGTCCGTACAATATGTTCTGCCGGACCGTCCCGGGAAACAGAGTGGTATTCTGAGATACCATCGCAATCGACCCTCGCAACGATGCGAGGGTCAGATCGCGCACATCACGACCATCCAAGCGGACAACCCCCGAAAGAGGGTCGTGGAAGCGCAGCAGCAGTCCGATCAGTGTTGTTTTGCCCGAACCGGTTGAGCCCACAAGGCCAACCGTGGCCCCAGCAGGGATATCCAGAGAGATGCCATCCAGAACCGTTTCGCGCTCTGGATAAGTGAAATCCACCGCTGAGAACGAAATCGCACCAGCGGTGTCTTTCAGGTGATGATCACCCTCTACGATCCCGACCTCGGTGTCGAGCAAGTCGAGCACTCGAGAGGTCGAAGCCATCGCTCGCTGATACAGATCGAAGGTCTGGCCGAGGCGAGTCAGGGGCCAGAGCAGTCGTTGGGTGATGAAGACGATGACCGAGTAGGCACCGACCGACAGATCACCGTTGAGAGCCGCCCAACCTCCGACCAGCATAGTCGCCGTGAAGGCGAAGAGAATCGCCATTCGAATCAGAGGAACGAAGGATGCGGAGAGGCGGATAGCGTCACGGTTCGCGTCGCGGTATGACTGAGATGCCGCCCTGACTCTTGCGACCTCGCGCGCTTCTGCGGTGAAGGATTTTATCGTCGTGATTCCGTGCAGATTATTGTTGAGCAGGGCGTTGAGGTTGCCGACTTCTTTGCGGACTTCTGCGTATCTGACGCCGATTCTGCGCTGGAAGAGGAATGAGCCTCCAACGATGACTGGAATCGGCAGGATCGCGAGGATCGCGACCTCCGGCGCCAGCAAGAACATCACTGCGCTGACGATGATGACAGTTGTTCCGACGTGGAGAAGGTCCGTTGCGCCTTGGTCGAGAAAGCGTTCGAGTTGGTTCACATCATCATTCATTATCGCCATCAGGCCGCCTGTGGTCTGTTCTGAGAACCACTGCATCTCGAGGTTCTGGATATGCTCGTAGGCGTCCATGCGCAACTCGTGCTGAGCGCTCTGCGCGAGGTTGCGCCAGAGGATCCCATACCAGTATTCGAAGAGTGATTCGAGCACCCAGATCACCACTGTCAACAAGACGAGGATTTTGAATTGGACGAGTGGGTCGGTATAGCCCAGGCCGGCGAGCATCGATTCTTCCTTCATGGCCACAACATCGATCGCCATGCCGATGAGAATCGGCGGTGCGAGGTCCCAGAATTTGTTGAGGATCGAGCAGATCGAGGCGAGAATCACTTGCCCGCGATAATCCTTGAGATGAGATATCAACCGCAAGAGAGGATGCTGGCTCGCCACCATGACTCCTGCTGTACCCCGACGGCGCATCAATCTGACCTTCATTGGCCCACCAGTGGTTCAAGGCGAGGGCGCCGATTTCGAGGTTAGCTGGAATTAGTTGTGAAAGCGGCGTCGGTCCAGGAATCCGCCCAGGAATCGAATATCGCGATGCGGGAGTCGGCCGTCGAATTAGTCCTGATGTCGTAGAAATCACCGGCCGAGAACCAACCATCATTCGAGTAATCCCAATAACTGAATTCCCACCAATCGCCATTTTCGTCGGTGAAGTTTCCGCTCACGTCGCCTAGATTCATCGATGCGACTTCGAGCTCGTCTCCAGACTCGCCCTCAGTCCCGTTTGCAGTGGTGAAAGCGTGGAATGAGAGTTCGGTGGGGTCGACTTCTGAGGTGAATTCGTGGGGAATGGTACCTGCCCAAATGGTGATTCCGTCTGAAAATGTCGTGCCCTCGCCGATACTGAAACCGATGGCGGTCCGGGGTAAGTCTGTTTGCAGCTCGAGGACGACGTCGTCTCCGGTTTGAATCGTCAACACAAATGCCGAATCGTCATTGCCATACAATTCGATGCCGACGATTCGAGGCGGTAATCCACTGAGTTCAAGGATGATCGTGTGGGTTCCGTTGCTTCCGGTGGCGACTTGTTGCAGAGCGAGTTCGTCGGAGGTTATCGTCCAGTCGAGGGAGGCTAATGCGGTAGTGTCGAAGCCGAATGTTGGCCAGAGCCCCTCGGGATTCTCGGTTGCTTTCTGGGCGATATCGAAAAATGGGTCCTTGTTTTCTGGCATGCGGTCTCGACCTTCGAACCAGACGTTGCCGAGGCGAACATTCGTCCTCTCGCTGCCCTCGATGACCTCGGTGTCGATCGAGGATGTGCCGAGCACCAAACGCATGGCGATAGAGCGCAGGCCAGCCTCGTCGTCTTTGGCGACGATCCAATGAATTTCGGCGAAGTCGTCTTCGGTTTCGTAAACTGTACTTGTCGAGACTCGGAGTTTGGATTCGTGGGATGCCAGAGCGAGAATGTCGAATGATTCGGGATCGGATAGCAATTCGGCGAGAGTATCGCTCGACAGAGGGAAACAATCCGAGCCTTCGCAGGGGGCCAATGGAACTTGCAGGCAGCCGGCGATTACCGGTGCGAGGAGGGCGAAGGTCAGAACCAAGACACGGTCCATAGCGCATCGTCGCTGCAATCTGCTGATGAGTCTATGCTTTCCGCGTCGATTTTACCGACGATTGAGTTGCGAATGAGACTGCGTCGGGCCTATATGGAGAAGTCGCGACGCTCACATTGCGAGGGGGGTGTTTGGAGTGATAGAGGATGTCCTCGTCGTCTACAAGAAGAACTTCGAGGCGGTGCACGACAAAGCCCTCGAAGCGATCCGTAGCGACCTCGATGAATTGGTCGCAACAACTGGATTACGCGTCGATTATTCTGTCCGTGAGACGGTGCGCCGAGCCGATTTCATCGACCGCGATCTGGTGATTGTCCTCGGTGGCGATGGTACGCTGACGTCGATCGCACACTCTGTTGATTCCGATACTCCCGTGATGGGTGTGAATTCGCATCCTCGGGCGGATGATTCCGATGGTTCGTACGGATTCTACATGGGCAGTGACCCACAAAATTTCGCGGCCGACATTCGAACGGCAATCGCGGAGGAAGCGATTGTCAACATGTTGCCGAGACTACAAGCAGAAATTGTCACGACCAGCGGTAACAGAATTCGCTGTGACCCCGCGCTGAATGACTTGCTGGTCGCCAACACGCATCAGTATCAACCGTCGAAGTATCGTCTGCAACGAGGCGCAGAAATTGATTGTGAGCAGTATTCCTCCGGACTGCTGTTTTCGACTTTCCTCGGTCAAGGAGCATGGTTCAGACAGGTCGCCGACATCGAGGGCTCGACTTTTCCTGCAAAAGAACTCGATAGTCACTACCTATTCGTCGCACGCGACTTACCGCTACCCGACCGACACGACGACGGCTCGTATTGGACATGGACCGACGAGCCTACCATCATGACCAGTGATATGCACCGCGGTTACGTCGTCAGCGATGGCTGGGACGAGACGCATTTCACACGCGGAGCGACCTTGACCGTCGACATCGAAGGACCGAAGTTGCAACTCTTGACATTTCGCAGCTCCATCCACGACAGGATCGCCCAGTGGATACGATTCTGATCAGCACTCTCAATGGAATCTGAACTGTCTAGAATCCAAGATCCGCGAGATCGACGTCGCTGTTCATGTTGATTCTGACTGGGAAAGCCAACGACACCCCACTCTCATCGAAGCGTCGAAGAATCTCGCCGACGAAGAAGGACTTCGAAGGGCGCATCTTTCTAGCATTATTGACATAATATCGGATCTCCATGATGACTTCTTGATCTCCGAAATCGCGCAAGACAACCTCCGGCGGTTTCGGCGTCTTGCTGATATCTGGATGGTTCTCAGCAATATCGCCGATTATTTCTTCAGCTTTCGAGACATTAGTCCATGTAGGTGTCAGCCCCAGCCGAATCCGAACGCGTAATTCCATATCGGCGCTGTGGCTGAAATTTGCTACCGTATCATTGGTCAGCAATTTGTTGGGAATGGTTAGCATCACCCCATCCGTAGAGCGCACGACCGTGGTACGCAGGCCAATTTCGGAAACGTCGCCCCAACTGCTGTAGATGCCACCGAGCTTCTTTGGCAGGAGGATGCGCTCGCCCTCCCGGAACGGTCTGTCGACGATGATGAATATTCCTGCAATGACATTCTCCATGGTATCCTGAGCGGCGAAGGCGACAGCCAGTCCGAGAATTCCCAATGCAGCGACGATGCCGGTCACATTGATGCCCAATTCATTTGCTGCAGTGAGGATTACCAGAGCCCACATCAGCAGAACGGCGATTCGGAAAATGAAATTTTCAAGGGCCTCGTCGAACTCGGTTTTGTCGAAGAATCGGCGCAGATAGCGCTTGATGATACTGATAAGCGGAATGCCGATTACGAAGATGATCAGCGCCGAAACCGGAGCGGTATCAAGCACCTCAGTCGCACAGGTAATTGTTGGTTCAAAGCTATTTGGAAGGCCATCGAGGCAACTCATCGTGAGTGTCCCTGTGTTGGTGGCTAAATAGCCTACCGTCTGAAACACCGGATTGCTCAACCGGCTAATAATCGGCCGACACGAGTAGAATCAGAGAATCTGCTCGAGGAAGAGTTTGGTTCTGTCGTGTTGTGGGTTCTCGAAGAACTCGGCCGGAGTGTTCTGCTCCACCAGCTCGCCCTCGTCGAACAATATGACGCGGTCTGCAACCGCCATGGCGAAGCCCATCTCGTGCGTCACGACGATCATTGTGATGTCGCGCTTCGCGAGGTCGATCATGACGTCGAGAACCTCCTTGATCATCTCAGGGTCGAGGGCCGAGGTCGGTTCGTCGAACAGCATTATCTTCGGGTCCATCGCAAGCGCGCGCGCGATTGCGACCCTCTGCTGCTGCCCTCCGGACAACTCGGTCGGGTACTTGTAGGCCTGCTCGGGTATCTTCACTCGCTCGAGCAGTCTCATCGCTTTCTCCTCCGCCTCGAGCTTTGGCTGTCTCTTCACCTTCATAGGAGCGAGCGTGATGTTCTCCATCACGGTGAGATGCGGGAACAGATTGAATTGCTGGAAAACGAATCCCACCTCGGCTCGGACGTATTTCAGGTCGGCGACACTGGTCTCATCGTCAATCGTGATGTTGTCGATCTTGACGGTTCCGCCGCTGTGCGGCTGTAATCGGTTGAGGGTGCGTATGTACGTCGACTTGCCTGAGCCGGATGGGCCCATGATGACCACTATCTCGCCTTTTTTCACCTTGATGTCAATTCCCTTCAGGGCCCAGAAGTCCCCGAAATTCACCCTCACTCCTTCTGTGTCGATTATTATGTCCTCAGTCTCAGTACTCATGCTATTTCGCCTCCTCCTTGTTTCACCAGTCCAAGGCCCTTCTCGATTCTCATCGAGACCCTGGACAGGTAGAATGCGAACACCCAGAATACAAGGGCAGTGACGTACAATGGCTCGAGGAAGTTACCGAGGAAACGTAAGTCTGTGGCCGGTAGGTCCTTGGCCAGTTTGAAGAAGTCTAGTATGTTGATGATGAACAGCAGCGTAGTGTCTTTCCAGAGTCCGATGAACACGCTAACGATGGAGGGTAGTGTAGTTCTGACGGCATTTGGGAGTTCGACCTGTATCTTGGTTTGGAAGGGAGAGAGGCCAAGGGCGATGGCCGCCTCCTTCTGGCCGGAATCGACGGCCTGAAGGCCCCCTCTGATGACCTCCGCGATGTAGC
>Ga0302133_10000002_pt1 | contig 157323 bp, 150 predicted proteins | sample CB9_331_MG_FD_203121 | JGI IMG/M metagenome (GOLD analysis project Ga0302133, IMG submission 203121) | Marine microbial communities from Western Arctic Ocean, Canada - CB9_33.1 | ecosystem: Environmental > Aquatic > Marine > Oceanic | place: Canada: Western Arctic Ocean | collected 2017-09-19 | reverse complement strand
GCCCATTGTGCAAGATTCCCTGCTGCTGCCTCCCGTAGGAGTGGGGGCCGTGTCTCAGTCCCCCTCTGGCCGGTCGTGCTCTCACACCGGCTATCCGTTTTAGGCTTGGTGGGCCGTTACCTCACCAACTACCTGATGGAACGCAAATCCGTCCACTGGTGACCGAAGTCTTTCGTTCATCCCCCTACAGGAATGAACCACATGCGGTATTAGCTCGAATTTCTCCGAGTTGTCCCCCGCCAATGGGTAGGTTATTTACGCGTTACTCAGCCGTCTGCCACTAACTTGCCAACCGAAGTTGGTTCATTCGTTCGACTTGCATGCATTAGGCGCGCCGCCAGCGTTCGTCCTGAGCCAGGATCAAACTCTCAAAAAATAAAAAGAATCTCGAAAGATTCATAACGTTCAAAATTGAACGAAGGCGCCTTTTCCTTCCACTATTCACTTGTTAAAGTACGGGTTGTGAGTGCTCTGCTGTAACGCAGGCACTGCGCCCCACTGCGGGGCGGGTAACTCCAATACTTTACAGGACGACAGGAATCGCGTCAATGGTCAAACTGGCAGGACGTGAGGGCCATGAGAAGCCGCCTACGTGGCGAGCAAGCCTTGGACGCGTTCCCAGATGGTTTCGTGCACGACATCGGCCTTTTCCGCGGCATCCACGGTCATCCAGCGTTCAGGATTGCGTTTCGCGAGGCGGCGAAAGCCAGCTTTGACCCGGCGGTGAAAGGTCAAGGCTTCATCTTCGAATCGGCGGCCTCCGTCTTCCTCACGGCCTAGCGTGCGGTCAAGGGTCACGTTCAACGGCGCGTCCAACAGAAAGGTGACGTCGGGGATGAGCCCAGCGGAAGCCACATCGTTGGCGGCGCGGACGTGGGCCACGGGTAATCCACGCCCGTAGCCTTGGTAGACGGTCGTCGAATCGGCATAGCGATCGAGCACGACATGGGTGCCAGAGGCGAGGGTCGGCTTGATCACGGTGCGCACCAGTTCTGCGCGCGCGGCGGCGAACAACAGCAGCTCTGCCTCAAAAGTGAGTGGCTGGTCTTCGGCCTTGAGCCAGGTACGGAGATAGTCACCGAGGGGGGTGCCTCCCGGCTCTCGTAGTGCCAACACTGTTCGACCAGTCTGCCCCAAGCGATCCACCAAGAGTCGCACTTGGGTGGTCTTGCCGGTGCCCTCCCCGCCTTCAAAGGTTATGAACAGTGCCAACGAGTGCCTCAGCTTCGACCGATGCGGCGGATGGTGACACGCCGGGCGGGCTCGCGTCCGACGCTGTAGGAGCGCAATTTGGATTGCTCCGCTATCTGGTGCTGGACGCGACGGACGAAGGAGCTCTGCGGTTGGAGTTCGACGCGATCGGAGTCACCGGTGAGGATGCGCTCAACACCGTCCTCAGCCTCGTTCGTGCCTGCTTCGATCGAGGCGCCTGAGCGGTCGCCCTCCCCTTCAGCAATTTGGTACAGGAAGCCGACGATCTGGCCAGGGGTGTTTTTGCGCAGGACGAAGATGGGCACGCCTTTCTCCTCGGCGGCCTGGAGCACGCCGGGGCGGCGTCTGAAGTGCGCTTTGGTGGTGAGCACCATGTCGGCTTCGGCGACGCTGTCGGCGACTGCGACGTTGATCCCAGCATCCGCGGCAGCCTGGTGTAGCCGTTCACGACTGACGCCGAACGGGTGCACGCGCTTCGCGGGAGGAGCCGCAGTGGCAATCTCCAGCGGCTCATCGAGGAGCAGATCGTCGTCGCGCTCAAAGGGAACAGGGCGCTCGGAAGGCATGGTTCGCTCGGAGCGAATCTTGCGCGTGGGGACTTCGTTGAACGGGGCGACTTCAAACTCGGGGGCACCTGCTGGGCGCTGGCGGCTCTTGCGCACGACGCCTGACGGGTCCAGCTCACGGATCTCGGGGCTGACCGGTCGTCCACGGAGGACTGCGTCAACGGTGCGCGCGACCTCCTCATGGACGGCGACGCGGTCCCAACTCTGGATCTCAGCCAAGACATTAAAAGTGGGCGGAGCTTTACGCTCCAGGATGGTTTTCTGAGTGCGCCGGCGCCGGGCTTCTTCGTCCCCGAGCGTGACTGTCTGAACCCCGCCGACGAGGTCAGAGAGGGTGGGGTTCATGAGAAGGTTTTCGAGAGTGTTGCCGTGGGCCGTTGCGATGAGCTGGACGCCTCGTTCGGCAATGGTCCGGGCGGCGGCGGCTTCAAGTTCCGTTCCCATCTCGTCAACGACGATGACTTGGGGCATGTGGTTCTCCACCGCTTCGATCATGACAGAGTGTTGGAGGCTAGGAGTCCGCACCTGCATGCGCCGAGCTTTGCCAATGGCCGGATGAGGGATGTCGCCGTCTCCGGCGATCTCGTTGGAGGTGTCGACGATGACGACGCGCTTGCCGCTTTCGGCAAGCACACGCGCTAACTCACGCAGGACGGTGGTCTTGCCAACGCCAGGCCTGCCGACGAGCAGGACGCTCTTACCCGAAAGGGCGAGGTCTTCGACGACTCGGGCGCTGCCTTGGACGGCTCGTCCCACACGGCAGGTAAGGCCGATGACTGCGCCGCCTCGATTCCTGATGGCGGAGATACGGTGGAGCGTTCTCTCGATACCCGAGCGATTGTCATCACCGAAGGGGCTGATGCGCTCGATGATGTACTGGAGGTCGCCGGCAACCACTTCCTGGTCACCCAGGTAGACGTCGCCGTCAAAGAATCGTGCTTGGGGGAGTCTGCCTAGATCGAGGACAATCTCAAGCAGCCCTTCTGCGGGGCCGTCTGGGCCGAGGGCCTCGGTGATGCTCGGGGGTAGAACACTCAGGAGCGCTTGCAGCTCGCCGTTATCTGTCAGCCAGTCTTTGATCTCCCACCTCCATAATCCTTATGCCCGTGCTGGTGCCAATCTTGGTTCTCTGACAGGTGTCGCAACGACCCGTGCCATTACCGCATAGCTGCTCGAATGTTGCCATCCTCGTTCAATCAATACTCGCCTGAGAGCGGGTTGATAATCGGGGACGATCCAGGATGGGTGCCGGTGCCCCCAGGCTAGCTGTGCGACGTAGGAGGCGAAGAGCGAGACGCGCTCAGATTCATCGGGATGGAGGATAGCGTCGACGACCACCGATGCGCGGTACTGGTCGAGCCTGAACCAACCACGGATCTGTTCTTGGTGAATCCAGACATATTCACGCACGCGCCCAAGGCCCTGCTCGTGAGCATCGTGCCACTGACCGAGGGTCAGGCCAATCATGGCGCGGGCGGCTGTAGGGAGAGTGGAGTTGTACAGCCGGAAGATGTCGTAGTCGTCGGCCGGAAGCGGTGGCCGGACGTTCAGGGACGGCCCGTGGAGATCACTGGCCATAGGCCGTGCGAGCGTGAACACGTCTTCTGCGTAGGCCCTACGGAAGCCGGAGCGTTCCGCGAGCTGCTGCGCTGCGCCGCCGAGGGGGACGCGTAGGAATAGGCGCTCGCCACGCTGGGAAGCGACGAAGCCTACGGAGCGTTCGAGGAGGTCGGTGAGCGCGGTACTGGCGCCAACGACGGCGAATAGGTGGGCAATCTCCCAGGCTTTCGGGCCACAGCGTGGCCGGAGTACGGCGAGCGCATCGAGGCGTATGTTGCGTTCGGATGCGAGATGGTGCTCCTGCGTACGGAGGGCAAGGCTCCAGCGAGCGAGCTGGAGCGGCGAAAGCCGATGGGGACTACCCGACATCTCGTCACGCGTGGTGACGAGATCCTGGGCCGCGAGGCGTCCGGGAAGGAGTTGCAGCGGCACGTCGGTCAACCGCAACTCACGGATCATCGCGCGGCCACCTCGGGTGCCATGGTCAGGAAGAATCCATGGAGGCGGTCGTCAATGGTGAGTTCGGGATGGAAGGCTGTCACCAGCAGGTTGCGCTCTCTGGCGGCGACAATGATACCGTCGTCCAGGCTGGCAAGCACTTCTACGGAAGATCCCACCTCTAGAATCTTGGGTGCGCGGATGAACAGAGCGTGGTACAGTCCGCCGTCGACGCCCACGACGTCAATCTCGGTCTCGAACGAATCTACCTGGCGGCCGAAGCCATTACGTTGGACGACGATATCCATAATCCCGAGAGGTTCGGGGCGATGCTCCAGCAGGCGAGCAGCGAGCAGAATGAGGCCGGCGCAGGTGCCCCAGACGGGCTTGCCCGAACGAGCGAATGCTCTGAGGGGCTCGCGCAGGCCGTAGATATCCATGAGCTTCGCCATGGACGTGCTCTCCCCGCCGGGCATGATAAGGGAGTCAACCGAGGCGAGTTGGGCTTCGGTGCGAACTTCTCGCGTGTCAGCGCCAAGGCGGCGCAGCGATGCGATGTGCTCTTCAAAGTCACCTTGGAGCGCCAGCACTCCGATAAGTGGGCTCACGCTACCAACCTCGTGTGGCGAGTAGCTCCTCGGTGCCAATCGAGCGAGCACTGATTCCGACCATCGCTTCGCCAAGTCCTCGCGAGGCCTCGGCGACTGCGGCCGGGTCATCGTAGTGAGTGACGGCCTTGACGATGGCTTTGGCGCGCAGGCTGGCTTCTTCGGTGGTGGCGGACCGGTTGGCGGCTTTGAAGACGCCGGAACCGACGAATACGCCGTCGGCGCCGAGGTGCATCATAAGCGCGGCGTCTGCGGGTGTTGCGACACCACCGGCGGCGAAGTTGACAACAGGCATGCGACCGAGGGTTTTGACCTGGCGGAGGAGATCGAGCGAGGCGCCAATGTCCTTCGCGAACGCGGAAAGCTCATCATCGCCCATGCCCTGGACGCGGCGCATCTGCTTCATGACGGTGCGCATGTGGCGAACGGCCTCAACAACATCCCCGGTGCCAGCTTCCCCTTTAGTGCGAATCATGGCCGCGCCCTCACCGATGCGGCGGAGCGCTTCGCCGAGGTCGCGGCAACCACAGACGAAGGGGACTCTAAAGTCGTGCTTCCAGACGTGGTGCTCTTCGTCAGCGGGAGTGAGCACCTCTGACTCATCGATATAATCGACACCGATCGCCTCCAAGATGCGGGCCTCGACGAAGTGGCCGATGCGCACCTTTGCCATGACGGGGATGGTGACGGCGTCTTTAATCTCTTCGATCATGCTAGGGTCGGACATGCGGGCGACACCGCCGTCCGCTCGGATGTCAGCCGGAACACGTTCGAGGGCCATAACGGAGCAGGCACCGGCATCTTCGGCGATCTTGGCCTGCTCTGCATTGACGACATCCATGATGACGCCACCTTTGAGCATCTGAGCCAAGCCCGTCTTCACCTGATAGGTGCCGGTTTCCTTGTCCGTCGCCATGCATTTCACCTGCGCATTCTGGGTTGCTAACGTCACGATGAGTATAAGCGTGCGCGGAGGCGAAGCCAACGGCGAGAAGCAAAACTCTCGCCTTGATCGACGCTAGAGACTCGGCGAACGCTAGGAAGGGCCCTGCAGGTGGAGGGAACCAGTCAACCGCACTCGCTTAATATGCTCGTGAGTTATGGTCAACAGATCCACGTCATCCGGAGGAAGCTCATGATCTACGATCTGCGCACGTACACGCTCAAGCCTCGATCGGTCCCGGCGGTCCTCAAGCTGTTTGAGGAGGCGATACCGACCCGAGAGAAGTACTCGCGGTTGGGCGCGTTCTTCCACACGGAGATCGGACCACTGAACCAGATCGTCCACATCTGGCCGTACGAAGACGCCAGCGAGATGCAGCGGGTGCGTGGAGAGGCATCGGCCGATCCCAGCGGGATGTGGCCGCCAAAGGGCCTGACGCCCCACATGGCGATCCAGTCTTCAGAGCTGATCCAGCCTGCGCCGTTCATGGAGGATTGGACGGGCCCGCAGAAGTTGGGCGAGCTATACGAGCTACGCATCTACGACCTAGTGCCAGGGACGCGCGGCGAGGTTCTGAAGGCCTGGTCGTCGAAGATAGACGGCCGCAGGGAGTACTCGCCACTGGCGGGTTGCTGGCTGAGCGCGGGCGTCGGTGGTCTAGGCAACAAGCTCTACCACCTCTGGGCGTACGACAACTTCGAGCACCGCGCTCGGGTGCGCGCAGAAACGACTGCTGCGGGCGTATGGCCTTCTGACGACGGGAGCAACTACCTGAGACAGGAGAACAAGCTGCTGGTTCCTGCTAGCTTTTCGCCATTGCACTAGAGCCCTTACGTCAGAACACCGGGGGCACCAACGTTAGACCCTCGGCCTCAACCAGCCGCCGGAGAGTACCTATCAGTACCGAGTCCGAAACAGCCAAACCGGGAGCAGTGCCTCCGTCCACACGAGGGTTCGCGAGAACTTTCGAGGCGTTGCACTACCGGGATTTCCGGTTCCTGTTCTTCGCGCAACTGACGAACGCCGCGGCGCAGTGGATGCAGATGATCGGATTGCCGATCTTGGTGCTGGCGGTGACGGAGAGTCCGGCGCACCTGGGCATGGTGATGATTTCGCGAACCCTACCCGCGATGGTGCTGGGGTTGGTGTCGGGCGTAGTGGCGGATACGTGGGACCGACGCACGATTCTGATCACGACGCGGATCGTCGGAACTGCGCTAGCGACGTGGTTCGCGATCATCAATGTGGCAACCTCGGTGTCGCTGACGGAGATCTACGTGTTCGCTGTGCTGCGGGGGGTGACGATGGCGTTCGATCAGGCGCCGCGCCGGGCGTTGATCCCGAGCATGGTGCCGCCGCACGTGGTGATGAACGCGATGGCGTTGTCGACGGGCGGGATGCAGGTGATGAGGATGATGGCGGCCGCGGTGGCGGGGACCTTGATAGCGGTGTGGGGAATCGAGGCTGCGTTCGTGGCGCTGGCGATCCTGTACTTTTCAGGCGTGCCACTGCTGCTGGCAATGCGAACACGGACTCACGAGCGGGCCGGATACCGCGGGATCCGCCAGATGGTTCGCGATGCGAAGAATGGAGTCGGGTTCGCGGTGACTACACCTGCGATGCGGGCGTCACTGATCATTGCGGCGTTCTTCTTCGTGTTCGGCATGTCGTTCTCAAACGTGTTCGCGCCGTTGTTGGCAGATGGGCCGCTAGGGCTGACCGAGGGTGGCCTAGGTTGGATGGTGGCGGTGATGGGGATCGGAGGGACGGCAGGGACGATCACGGTGGCGTACCTGAGTCCGTCACATCATCGAGGGATGGTGCTGATCGTGGCGCTGGGCGTGTTCGGGCTGCTACTGGCGGCGATGGCTGGCGCGACCTACTTACCGATGGCGTGGGCGGCATTCGTGGTGATTTTTTTCGTGGGGACGGGGCAGTCAGTGTTCATGCCGCTGCTGAGTACGATCGTGCTGCAGGCTGCTCCGGACCACATGCGGGGCCGGGCGATGGCGATCCTGGGTTGGGATCGTGCGCTGGTGTCTTTCGGGACGGTGATCGCCGGGTTCGGGGCGGCGGCGTTCGGGGCACAGGTCACTCTGCTAGGTTTCGGTAGCGCATGCGTTATCGGGGCCCTACTCCTGGTGTCGTCTGGCACGCTGCGCAAGATCGACTAGAGCTCGTCTTCAGAGAGGGCGGCGGCGATAGCCGCAGGGAGGTCGCCGTTGGGGACTTGGGAGGACTCGTCGTCGCGGCGACGCTTGACCTCAACAACGCCGTTCTTGAGGTTGCGGGGGCTGATGACAACGCGCACGGGCAGCCCTAGCAGATCCACGTCGTTGAATTTCACGCCTGCGGATTCACCTGGACGGTCGTCGTAGAGCACGTCGTAGCCGAGCTCCAGGAGCAGGGCGTAGGTTTCATCTGCGGCAGCGGAAACTTCCTCTTTGTCGGCGTTCAGGGCGACAAGGTGCACCTGGAACGGAGCGATGGGCACCGGGTAGAGGATGCCTTTGTCGTCATGGTTCTGCTCTATAGCGGCGGCGAGCACGCGGGTGACGCCGATGCCGTAGCAGCCCATAACCATGGGTTTGAGCTTCCCCTCATCGTCCAAGTACTCGCCGCCGAAGGTGCGGGTGAAGAACGTACCGAGCTTGAAGACGTGTCCCACCTCGATGCCGCGTACCTCGCCGAGGGCTTCGCCGCAGTGAGGACAGCCGTCGCCGGCCTTGGACGTACCGACCTCGGCGATGGTGTCGACCTCGAAGTCGCGGGGGTAGTTGACGTTCTTGTAGTGCCTTTCGTCCTGATTGGCACCTGCGACGAAGTTGTTCCCCTGCTGGATGGATCGGTCACCGATGCGCTTGATGTCGGTAAGCCCGATGGGAGATGTGGAGCCGACGGTGAGGCCAGCGGCGACGGCCTCCTGGGCGGTGGCGAGCCGGAGCTCGCGGACGTCGAGCAGGTTCTTGAGCTTGACCTCATTGACCTCGATGTCGCCCCGGATAGTCACGAGGACAACCTCGTTGTCCGCGGCGTAGAAGACTGCTTTCAGGGCCTGGGCTTCGGTGATGCCCATGCTGTCGACGAGGTCGGCGATGGTCTTGGCGCCGGGGGTGTCGAACAGCGTCAGTTCTTGAGGGGAGCTTTCGGGCGCGGCCGGGATGACGGACGTCCCGCGCTCGGCGTTGGCCGCGTAGTCGCCGGTGGGACATACGAGGACGGTGTCCTCGCCTGACTCGGCGGGCATAATGAATTCGTGCGAGTCCTTGCCACCAATGGCACCGGAGTCGGCTTCGACTTCAAGGGTGGGAAGGCCGCAGCGCTTGAAGATGTTGCGGTAGGCAACACGCATGCGTTGGTAGGTGACGTCGAGGGATTCCTGGTCCGTGTCGAAGGAGTAGGCGTCCTTCATGGTGAATTCGCGTCCGCGCAGGAGTCCTGCTCGGGGACGAGGTTCGTCCCTGAATTTGGTTTGAATCTGGTAGAGAAGGAGGGGGAGATCCCGGTAGCTTTCGACATTGCTCTTGGCGATGAGGGTGATGATTTCTTCGTGGGTGGGGGCGATGACCATTTCGCGTTTGCGGCGGTCGAAGACGTGGAACATGTTGTCGCCGAATGCGATGTCACGTCCAGACTGCTGCCAGGTTTCGATGGGCTGAAGGGCGGGCATGAGGACTTCCTGCCCACCTGCGGCGTCAATCTCTTCGCGAATGATGGCCTCAATCTTTTGGATGGACCGGAGGGCGAGGGGCAGGTAGGAGTAGATCCCTGCGCCGACTTGCATCATCATCCCGGCGCGGAGCATGAGGCGGTGGCTGGCGGATTCTGCTTCGCCGGGGTCTTGTCTAAGGGTTTTGGCTAGGGAGCGAGATACGCGCAAATTGGTGCCTTTTTCAGTCGGAGAGTGCGGTCAGGATATCTCAAGGGCACGGCCCTTGACCCAGCGGCTTGCCCCAAGACGACATCGAGCAAGCCTGGAACTATCGCTGGCCTTGGCGCTGCGCTCAGAGAATAGCTGGGCGAGGCCCCACAGGGGGCATGGGATTGACTCTCGCAGAAAGCGGGAATAACTTTGCCACGACTTCGCTTCGTCGGGCGGTATGCCTGAGTGGGCGTTGATCTAAGCAGGAGGAGGGCAGCAATGACGACGAGTTTCGATCCAGATACCGCTCCAGTTTTCGAGCGGATCGATACATACGAAGAGTGGCAGAAGGACGAGGGAGTGAAGCTCCACGGTGGCCTTTACGTTAAGAATCTCTTCACGCTGGAGCTCGAACACTGGGCGCGCATGGGTTGCGACGGTGCGGTGGTTTACTTGGATGGCGACGAGGAGACCAATGAGCACGTGATCGAGGTTGGGCCGGGGGGCAAGACGAACCCGGTGCACCACATGTTCAACGAGGTCATCTACGTACTAAGCGGTCGTGGTGCGACGTCGGTCTGGTACGACGAGGACAAGAAGCAAACGTTCGAGTGGGCAGCGGGAGCGTACTTCTCGATCCCGATGAACGCTTGGTACCAGCACTTCAACGGTAGTGGCGCAGAGCCAACCAGGATGGTCTCAGTGACGAACATGCCAGGGATGATCCGCAAGTTCATCACTCCTGATTTCATCTGGAACAACCCGTATGTCTTCGACGACCGCATGAATGCTGACGAGGGTTGGGCCTCGGGTTCCGGTCAGATGTACAAGGGTCGCGTTTGGGAGACGAACTTCCTGCCCGACGCTGCGAACATGCCGATGCCGAACTGGGGTGAGCGCGGCGCAGGCGGCACGAACATCATGCTGTCGTTGTCGGACAACACGGTGTCGTCGCACATCTCGGAGTTCCCCATCGGTACGTACAAAAAAGCGCACCGACACGGGCCTGGGGCGCACCTGCTGATTACCGGCGGCGAGGGTTTCGCGCTAGTGTGGAAGAATGAGGATATGTCGGACATGGTGAAGGCAGATTGGCAGGCCGGGAGTCTGTATCTGCCGACGCAGGACGCGGAGAACGAGTATTTCCACCAGCACTTCAACGTAGGCACGACACCTGCGCGGTACATCAACATGGCGCCTTCGAACTCACGCAAGTACACGTACAAGCGAGGGATTAACGACCCCGGCAAACAGGCCGAGGTGCGCGCGATGGTGAGCATCAAGGAGGGCGGCATCCAGATGGAGTACGAGGATGAGCCGAGGCGCATCCACGAGATCTTCGAGGCGGAGCTGGCGGCGCACGGCCAGGAGTGCCGGATGAAGAATCTGGTGCCGTGGTGCACTGGCGTGGCGGGTCCTGAGAACAAAAAAGGGTCGCTGAAGGGTTACGCATAGGGATTGTCTAGGGGAGCGGCCTTCTGCCGTTTACGGATGGGGGGGGGGGCGCGGGATTGTTCCCTCCTCGCCAGGGCCCCATTCGTCGTTTGCACAGGGCGAACGCGAAGGGGCGCACACGAGTCATGAAACAAACGCCCGCCGTATACAGCGGCGGGCGTTTTGTGTTGGTGCGGCTAGCGAGCGCCGTTCCCTCCTACACTGCGGGCCACGAAAGCGGCCTCATGGAAGCATTGGTTCAACTGAGAATCCCCAGGCGAAGGGTGCCAAGAGATGCATCGTGAGGAGCGACATGGAACTGATCAATAGCTTCCTGGTACCAAAGGCAACGGGCAAGGCGTTCTTGGTCAAAGCCGGACAAGTACTGCGGTTGACCCAACCCGAGGGGCCGCAGGTCATCTACTTCGACGCGTTCAGTCTCGAAGACCCTCGTGAGTACCTGCTGACGTCAGCGACGCGACGGTACGAGAGCATCCACGTGACTGAAGGGCACCGATTGTGGAGTGGGGGATTGCGGAGTTCAGTTTGGGCCTTGAGCGCGTCCATGACCCATTCAACGTGTTCATGCGCACGGGGATGGACGCCAACGGCAAGATGATTTGGGAAGATCCCTTTGATGTGAAGCCCGGCGATTACATAGATTTGCGTGCTGAGTTCGACGTGATAGCCGCTGGTTCAGCGTGCCACGGCCTATCGAGCGGACCGGGCGAGTGCCCGTTTGGTGTCGAGATCTACCAGGTCTAACGACCCTCTGAGATCCACGCCGAAGTCTCTGAAGCATGCCGCAGGGAAGTCAAGCAACCTCCCCCTGCGCCCTGGTGCCCCGAAACGACCATAGGTTGTGCCCACCCACCCGGATACCCCGTGTCCCTGCCTGCGCAGTGCGAACGAGGGACACGCAATTCGACAGACGAATGACCTGCGCTAGCGAGCGGTTATGAGGCGGTCGATGGGGATGGCGGGCTTGCTAAGGGCGGCGGCAGAGCTGGCAATGACGGTTTCGAAGTCTGCAGGGTCGAGACGTGCGGTGAAGCGGCTGTTGAGCGCTTCTACCGCGCGGTGGGCGCGGGCGGGAGTGACGTTCCACGTTGAGGCAATGAAATCGAGGACCTGGGGACGGGCTTCGTCGATCCAAGTGGCGACCTGGCGATGGGAGGAGATCATCGCGTCGAGGAGCTCAGGGCGTTCGGCGATGGTGCGCTCGGTGACGATGAGTCCGTGGACGAGGGTGTTGGGGTAGGCCTCGCAGAGGTCGACGAGGGTGTGGTAGCCCTTGGCTTCGAGCACTTCCTGTTCCAGGGTGCGAGCGATGACGGCGTCTTCTTCGGGGTCAGGGCCGTCTTCTTTCCAGCCGGGGTGCGCTCGTTGGTAGACGAGCTCGACATCGGCTTGGGGGTCGAGGCCGTTGGCCGTTAGCCACTTCTGAACCATGGCATCGGGCTCGCTGCCGGGTTGGGCGGCTTGGACTTTGCGGCCCCTCAGATCAACGGGGCTATTGATGGTGTCGTTGACCATGAGCCAGTGGGGAGCGTTGCGATGGACGAGCAGCGCTACGCGCACGGGGGCGTCGTCTTGCATGATTGCGCGCACGGCAGCGCCGATGGAGACGACGAAGTCGAGGTCACCTGCGACCAGGGCGTCAATGCTTTCTTTGCCAGCGAGGGTGTCGAAGGATGAGGTGAGGCTGTTGTCGGCGTAGATGGCTGCGTGGTCGGCGAGGAGGAAGTCGAGCATGTTGATGGTTCGGTTGATGATGCCGATGCGGACAGGGGTTGTCATGGGGAGGGGCTCCGACGGGAGGAGTTGGGGTTGCGAAGGGATTCTACGGTAGCTGGAGGCAGCGCTGTCGGGGGGGAGTTACGAAACGCCCGCCACACACAGTGACGGGCATTTTATGTTGGGCGTGGGCGAGGGTGAGAGGTCACTGCGGGTACCTTGGGACAGGCTCTTCGACTACGCTTCGATGCGCTCAGGAAACAAAGGAGCGGGGGGCGACGGCTAGACGTCGTCGCCCATGTCATGGTCGGTATGGTTAAGGGCGCCTTGCTTCCAGTATCCCTGGGTGCGGATGAGGGAGCGGTGGAGGTTGCGGTCCTCGAGGAGGTGCTTGCGGATCTCGCGCATGATTGACGCTTCGGCGCTGACCCATACGCGGCCGTCGCCTTCTGGGATGTCGGCATGGCGGATGGCGTGGGCGAGGAGGCGACCGGGGAGATCGTGGTCGTTGCCTCGGTGGAGCCAGGTGATATGGGTTCGCGCGGGGCTGGTGAGCTCCTGCTCTTCTGCAGCGTTAAGGACCTCGATGTATACGTGGGCCTGGATGGTGGCGGGTAGCGCCTCCAGCAGGGTGGCTATCGCTGGCAGCGCGGCTTCGTCGCCAAGGATGACGTACCAGTCGGCGCTGGGCTCGGGGAAGTAGGTACCGGAGGGTTGTCCGCCGACGACGGCAGTGTCACCAGCCTTGGCGGCGACGGCCCAAAGCGAGGCGGGGCCTTCACCGTGAATGACGAAGTCGACGTCTAGCTCATTGGTGTCGGCGTCCCAGCGGCGGGGGGTGTAGGCGCGGCTCTTGGGGCGCTCGACGTCCTCGGGGAATTCGAGGCCGTCAGGCCCAGGAACAGGGAGCGTGAACACGCCAGTTTCCTCGTGTGGGAGGTAGATGCGCACGTGTTCTGCTGGGCCCTTGCTGAAAAAGCCGGTCATGTTTTCACCACCGAAGGTAACGCGGATCATGTGGGGCGTGAGTTGGCTAACCCGCACGACCTCGGCGATTCGGGGCGAGGGACGCTTGCGGCGAGGCGCGGCGGATTCGGACAATGTGGTCACTGGAGATACCTCAGCGGCAGTGTTAGTTCCTGGTTATGATAACCGGACAAGCCTTTAATTGACCTGGCCTTAGGTTGAGGGGCGGGGTTGAAGGCTAACGTTTTCGACTTTGGCCCGTTACTGCTGTCGAGTCGAGCAGTTATGTTTGAGGAGCTATGAGCAAATCGTCAGATGGAGTCCCACACGAAGCGGAGGGCACCCCTCACCGGGTTCTTCCTCCCGGACGGCGTGAGCCGGATGGAGATGGACCGGTGCCGTTGAGTCCAGCGCTTTCGCAGGCGATGCCGCGACGCGGTTTCTTGTTCCGTGCGGCGGCGGTCGGTATGACGGCGGTAGCTGCGCCATCGCTGTTGGCGGCGTGTGAGCAGATGGACGCGCCAACACTAGCGCCAACCGCTACGCCGTTCCCGACACCGACCCCGTTCGACGCAAGCGCGGTTACGCCGACGCCGCCTTTGGTTCCGACAGCAACAGTGACGGCGCCTCCGGTCCCAGCACCGACTGCTACACCCGGACCAGTGCTGAAGACGGAGGCATCTCGCGTGAGCCATCTGCTACGCCGAGCGAGCTTCGGGGCGTCGAAGAATGAGTTGGCGCGGTTCCGCAGCATGGGTCTACAGGGGACGATTGATCACTTGGCGGATTTCGATGGCGTGGATGACGGGGAGCTCGAAGAGCGCTTGGCGGGGCAGGACACGGACATCGAGCGTAGGGTGGATGTCCAATCGTGGTGGCTGCAGAGGATGGCGTACTCCAAGCGGCCGCTGCAGGAGAAGATGACGCTATTCTGGCACGGGATCCTGACGAGCTCGTCGTCGAAAACGGGGAAGAGCCCGGCAATGTTCGAGCAGAACGAATTATTCAGACGGATGGGGATGGGTCGCTACGACGCGATGCTGAAGGCGATCTCGCGAGACCCGGCGATGCTAATCTACCTGGACAGTCGAACGAACCGCAAGGCAGCACCCAACGAGAACTACTCGCGCGAGCTGATGGAGCTATTCACGCTAGGGGTCGGGCAGTACACGGAGGACGACGTTCGGGAGGCGGCGCGGTCGTTCACCGGTTGGCAAATCCGCAAGAAGACGGAGTTTCTGTTCAACGAGAGTCAGCACGATTTCGGAGATAAGACGTTCTTGGGTCAGACAGGGGCGTGGGATGGCGACAATGTGGTGGACATCATCATGCAGCAGCCCGCAGCAGGTGAGTACATCGTGCGGCGTTTGTGGGAGTTCTTCGCGTACGCGGACCCCGAACCGGCGGTGATTACGCGGCTGGCGAAGGTATTCAACGAAAACGAGACGGAGATCCGGCCGGTGATGCGGGCGATGTTCGAATCTGAGGAGTTCTATTCGCCGAGGGCGTTCAAAGGCCTGATCAAGGGACCCGTGGAGCTAGTGGCTTCGACGGTGCGCACGCTGGGTATCAACACGACGTTCGCGCCGCTGCGCCGGCGCATTGAGGCGATGGGTCAAATACTACTGGACCCGCCGGACGTTTCGGGTTGGGACGGGGGAATCACGTGGATCAACAGTTCCACGCTGCTCGAACGAGTGAACCTTGCGAATGCGATCGCAGCGGGCCGATTGAGACAGCTGGAGTTCGATCCAGTGGCGCTGGCGGGCGATGCAGCTAAAACGTCTGAGACGCTGGTCGACTTTCTGGTCGATCTGCTGTTGGGCGGCGAAATCGCAGACGACACTCGCGCTGCGCTGCTAAAGCACGCCGAGGACCTGCGTGTACCGTCAGCGTTCTCTGGGCGTTCGGTGCCTGCTGACGAACGACAGCGGAGCCTGGTTTACCTAATCCTGGCTTCGCCAGACTACCAGTTGGCTTGAGGCGATCAATGACCATCACTCGAAGGCAGTTCATCAAGTCGAGTTTAGCAGTGGCCCCTGCGGCCGCGCTAATGCCGACGGTTTTTACGCGGGCCGTGGCGGCTGCGATCAGCGAGCAGGCATCGCAGGGTAAGCGGGCGCTGGTGATTGTTCAGATGGCGGGCGGCAACGATGGATTGAACACCATCGTGCCCGCGAACGACGATCGTTACTACGAGGTACGGCCGACGGTGAACGTGCAACCGGAGGACACGCTAGCCATCAACCGTGAGGTGGGTTTCAATCCAGGGCTGGGCGCGTTCAAAGAACTGTGGAACGAGGGCGTTCTAGCCGCAGTGGAGGGCGTGGGATATCCAGGCCCAAGCTATTCGCACTTCCAGTCGATGGATATCTGGCAGACGGCGGACCCTGAGAAGAGCGGAGGGTTCGAAGGCTGGGCGGGGAGGTACTTGGAAGGCGTGCCACAGGGGCCAGGCGACGGGATTCGATCGTTGGCGGTTGGCCGTAGCCTGCCGAGGGCCATGTTCACGCACAAAATGTCGGTGCCCATGGTGAACACGATTGAGGCGTATCAGTTCCAGGATCACCGGGGTGCCGTGGCGGACCAGGAACAGCGCACGCGTGCGCTGCTTGGTTTGTACCGAGCAGGGACGCCGGCGCGGCCATTCGGTGGACACATGGACAGTACGATGCGTGCCGCCGAGAGCAGCTCGAAGGCGCTCATGGGCGCTCATGGGCGCTACAGATCAGCAGCGAAATACCCGGATACACGGTTGGGCAGGAGTATGAAGGTCGTCGCCGAGGCGGTTACAGGTGACTTGGGCCTAAGCGTGGCGCATGTGAAAATCGGTGGGTTCGATACGCACGCGTCGCAGCTTCCCGTACATGGCGATCTGCTTCGAGATACGGCGGACTCGATGCTGGCGTTCTACCGCGACATGCAGGCGCAGGGACGAGACCAGGAGGTGGTGCTGATGACGTGGTCGGAGTTCGGGAGGCGCGTGACGGAGAATGGGAGTGGTGGTACGGACCACGGGTCGGCAGGGCCGATGTTCGTGCTAGGCACGCCGGTGACGGGTGGGCTTTACGGGGAGCGCCCAAGCCTGACGGGCCTGGTGAAGAACAACTTCAAGTACACGACGGACTTCAGGCAGGTGTACGCGACGATGGTCGAGGGATGGCTTGGTGCGCCAGCGGAGGCCGTGCTCGGCGGGCGGTTCGAGCAAATCCCGCTGTTGCGGCGCGCGCCGGCAACCGCCAAGAGCGAGAACCGCTAGTCAGCGGCCACCCGTAGGAACAACCGCTAGCTAGCGGGGGGACTCTTCTTCTGCGGCGCTTTCGTTTCCGGGCTCAGACTCCGCCTCATCGTCGTCGTCGTCCTCTAACTCAGCAGAAAGCTCATCGTCTCCAGGTTCGTCGTCCGCGTCGTCTTCGGCACCGTCCGGCTCATCGCTTTCTGCAGCTTCTGAGTCGTCAGGAGCATCATCAGTATCTTCGGTCTCGGGAGCCTCAGGCTCGTCGGCGGGCGCGTCGTCTTCGTCGACGGGGCCACCACGGTGGGGGTCGCCGTACATGGCGAGGTTGATCGCCTCAAGTTTGTCGGAGCCTACGTGCTTGCGGATGGCGTCGAAGAACTCCATGTCCCACTCGCCAACGAAAGTTACGGCAGTGCCGTCGCGGCCCATGCGGGCGGTGCGGCCGATGCGGTGGACGTACTCTTCGACCTGCTCCGGGCAGTCGTAGTTGATGACGTGGGCAACGGCGGGAACGTCGATGCCACGAGAGGTGAGGTTGGTGGAGACCAGGATTTTTAGCTTACCATCGCGGAAGGCCTGCATGACAGTGTTCCGTTCGCTCTGGCGCAATCCACCGTGGATGGCTTCCGCGGGAAGGCGACGTTGCTTGAGCATTTTCACCAGCCAGTCAACGTCACCCTGGGTACGGCGGAAGACGAGGGTCTGCTCACCGGCGTCGATGGTCTCGAAGACCTCTTTAAGGGCGTCGAGCTTGTCGCGGCGGGCCACCTCGCAGTACATCTGGCGGACGTTCTCAGCAGGCTCGGATTCCTCGCCCACGCGAATCGTCTTGGGCTCCTTGAGATAGGAGTAGATGAGGCGCCGAATCTGGGTTGGGACAGTGGCGGTGAAGAGCGCGGTCTGGCGATCGCGTGAGGTCTGTCGAAGGATGGTCCGGATGTCGGGAAGGAACCCGATGTCCAGCATCTGATCGGCCTCGTCGAGGATGACGGTGCTGGCCTTGTCGAGCCGCAGGTTGCCTCGATTGAGCAGATCGATTACGCGACCGGGAGTGCCAACGATCAAGTGAGCGTTGGCTTCGAGGCCGGCGATCTGCTTGGCTATGGGTGCGCCGCCGTACACGGCGACGATGTTGATGCCACGGTACTTGAAGATGCGGGCTATCTCATCGGTGACCTGCTGGGCCAATTCGCGGGTTGGCACGAGAACGATGGCTTGGATGTAATCCTGGGAACCGTCAATGGCCTCTGCGAGGGGGATACCGAACCCGGCGGTCTTGCCAGTGCCGGTTTGCGCTTGGCCGACGAGGTCTTCGCCAGCGAGCATAGGCACGATGACTTCGGCCTGGATGGGCGTGGGTTCTGTGTATCCCATATCGGCAAGGGCGGCTGCGACGGGCTTTGATACGCGAAGGTCGCCGAAGTATTCGGTGCGGGGCTGCGGGCCGGTGACGGCCTCTACGGATTGGTTGCGAGCCCGTGAACGCGGTTGCTGGGGGGCGCGGGGTTCGTCATCGTGCGTTGGACGCGGTTCATCGTCGGAAGAACGTTCGCTTTGAGGCTCCGCACCCACAGAGGATTGAGATTGGGTTTCGGGGCTCGCCGGCCCATTGGGATTGGTACCGGTGGGCTTGCGACGGCGCCTGCGCCGCTTCTTGGGGGCGTCCCCATCGGCTGGCGTCTGCTGCGCGGCTTGGCGGTCTCCCTGCGGGCGTTCGCCTTGGGGACGCTCCTGACGCTGGTCGCCCTGCTGTCGCTCGCCCGCAGGCTTGCGGGGACGGCGACGACGAGTAGCGCTACGCCGTTCATCAGCGGAAGACGGGCTGTCGAGCTTTCGGGGGGCCGGCTGGGGGGCTGCGGACGGGGACTTGGAAAAGAGGGAACGAATCTTCTTAAACATCGGGGTTGATTGTACCACCAAGGTGACGGATAGTCCGAAGTAGGGTCGGATGGATGGCAGCGGGTTAGCGCTGTTGCGTTCGGGCGCGAGGAGCCAGATGTGCTGGTGTAAGGAGCGGTGGAATCATGAGCGAGCAGGACCTTAGGTCAACTGTCCGAACGGCATACGCGAAGATCGCACTGGAATCTGCAGATGCGTGCTGCGTATCGGGGGAGACGCCCGGGAGCACAGCGTTGGTAATCGGTTACACGGAGGAACAGCTCGCGGCGTTGCCGGAGGGGGCGAATCTGGGCTTAGGCTGCGGGAATCCGCTGGCGCTGGCGTCGATCCGCGAGGGCGATACGGTCTTAGACCTGGGCTCTGGCGCGGGCATCGATTGTTTCTTGGCGGCGCATGGGGCGGGAGCGACGGGTCACGTCATCGGCGTGGATATGACGATGGAGATGCTGGATAGGGCGAATCACAATAAGGCGGCGGTCGGCGCGACGAACGTTGAGTTCCGGTACGGCGAGCTTGAGGCATTACCGGTAGACGATAGCTCTGTGGACCTGGTGATCTCGAACTGCGTAATCAACTTGGTACCGGATAGAGATCAGGTGTACCGAGAGGTGATGCGAGTGCTAAAGCCCGGCGGTCGGGTCTCGGTGTCGGATACGATTCAGACGATGGCGCTCCCGCAGGCGCTCATGGAGACGGAAGCTGCGAAAGCGGCGTGCATCTCGGCGGCGGTGACGAAGGAGGTCTACCTGGCGTCGTTGACGGACGCAGGGTTCGAGGATGTGGCGATCGAGAGCGAGGTGCCCTACCCGGCCGACCTAGGTTTCGAGCAGGCGCTCTTGGAGGGGCTGCGCGATAACCAGGGGATCCCGGAAGAGATAATCAAGGCCGCTGCGCGGTCGATGGTGAGCATCGCAGTCACAGCGACGAAGGCGGTCTAGGCATCTGGGCCACTGTGGGGCCGAGGGCTGACGCTCAGCGGTGGCGGACGTTCAGGGGAAGACGTAAGCCCTTGAAACAAAGTCCTCGATACAGCCGAGCGAGGTCCTCTCCTAGATATGATCGTTGTCGAGAGACACCAGGGCCCACAGGATGACCCGTAACGTTCGCGGAACTAATCCGCCCGTATTTCATTATCGCAGATTGTCAATGAGCCGAATCAAGGGTATATGCCATAGGAACTCCAACACCTGGTCGCATGATCACTCGTTCCTGTCCATGGCGTCGGCGACGAGTTGGACCTCTTCCATCAGGGCGGTGAGCATGTCGGCTTCGTCGACAACGCGTGCTTTGACTCCCTTGCGGAAGATGACGGCGCGACCGTTGCCTGCGGCGAGGCCGACGTCGGCGTCTTTGGCTTCGCCAGGGCCGTTGACTTCGCAACCCATGACGGCGACTTTGACGGGGGCATTCATGGTGCGCAGGAGCTCGTCAACGGTGTTGGCGAGCTTACGGATGTCGACGTCCGCGCGCCCGCATGATGGGCAGGCGACCATTTTGACGCCTTTTTTGCGGAGATCGAGCGCTTTGAGGATCTCGTAGCCGACCTCAATCTCCTGCTTGGAGTCGTCGGAGAGGGACACGCGGATGGTGTCGCCAATGCCTTCGTAGAGCAGGATGCCCAGGCCGATGGCGCTGCGGAGCGAACCGGTGCGGCTGGTACCGGCTTCGGTGATGCCGAGGTGGAATGGGTAAGGGACCATGGGTGCCAGCTTGCGGTAGGCCTCTACAGTGGTGTCGATGTCATAGGCCTTGAGGGAGATCTTGATGAGGTCGAAGTCGAGGTCTTCGAGGAGTTTGATCTCCCAGAGACCGGTAGCGACCATGTGGTCGACGACGGAGATGCCCGCGCCCTCGCCTGCTGCGTCGGAGCCTTTGATGAGCTGGTTAACGCCGTCGACGCTCCGGTGCTGTCCGCGGGTGACACCGATGGCACCGACGGGGGGGAGGCTGCCGAAGTTGACGCCGATGCGGATGGGCACCTGGCGAACTTTGGCCTCGGACACGATTTGGGTAACGCGATCGGCGTCGCGAATGTTGCCGGGGTTGAGCCGCAGGCAATCGACACCCTGATAGAGGGATTCGAGAGCCAACTGATAGTGGAAGTGGATGTCAGCGACCAACGGGATATTGATCTGGCGCTTGATCTCACCGAGGGCCTTGGCGGCTTCCATGTCGGGGACGGCACAACGGATAATCTCGCAGCCGGCCGCTTCAAGCTCATGGATCTGACGCACAGTGGCTGCGACATCACGGGTGTCGGTCTTGGTCATGGTCTGGACGGTGATGGGGGCATCACCACCCACCTGCACACCGCCAACGAAGATGGGCTTGGTAACGCGGCGCTTAGCCATATCAGATCCACCAATCTAGCTTGAAAGGCCGGCCTAGCGGAAGAAACTTCCTCCGCTGAGCAGCCGTTGAATGTCGTTCGCGGTGACGAGGACGATGGCGAACAAGAGCATGCCAAAGCCCACCAAGTGCACCAGCCGCTCCTTTTCGGGAGCAATCCGCCGTCCACCGCGGGCCAATTCTAGCAAGACGAACGTGATGCGCCCACCATCGAGGGCGGGCAGTGGGAGGATGTTGACGATGGCGAGGTTGATGGACAGAAGCGCCGCCCAGGTCACGAGGGGGGCGAGGCCCGCCTCGACAACTTCGCCGGTGATCTGGGCGATGCCGAGAGGACCCGCTAGCTCCAGGCCAGCTCCGCCAGAGATGATCCTGCCGATCTCGTTGCGGAAGGTGACGAGGATGTCGCCAAGCTGACTGAAGGCGCCAGGCACGGCGTCGAAGAGATTGTCGGACTGAGTAACCTCTGGACGCACGTCAACGGTGTAGCCGCCGAGCTCGGCGAGGGGGGGGGCATAGGCGAGCTGCAAGTAGCTGCCGCTGCGCAACACCTCGACACGCACTGAGGAGGTGGGGTCTGTCGCAAGAGATGAAGCGATGGCGGTGGTGGCGTCGCCGTCGTCGAGGATCATGGAATCGCGGATGCGTAGGAAGAGGTCGCCAACGCGCAGGCCGAGGGCCTCGGCGGTGGAGCCAACCGCGACGCTGGCGACGGTAACGCGGGCGTTGGTGAGGGTTATGCCGGTGGCACCCTGGCCGGGCGGGGGATTGACCCGAACCTCAGGGATATGTACCTCAAGACGCGTGGCAGCACGGCGGATGATCCAGTCCATGTCAGCGCCACGGCGGGTCTGTATGGCGCCCTGAAGCGTCGTAGAATTGACGATGTCGTGGCCCTGTGCGACTTGGATGATGTCACCGACCTGGACGCCCGCAGAGGCTGCGGGGGAGTCAGGTACGACGCCGACGACTACGACGTCGGTCTCGGTGACCTGGCGCGGAATCATGAGGGCGATGGTGAGGAGGAGGATCGGTAGCACAGCGTTCATGCCAGGGCCAGCGATGAGGACAGCGAGCCTCTTCCAGGCGTTCTGGGCGGCGAAGCTACGAGCGTCGCCAGGGTCCTCTTCTCCCAGCATTTTAACGAAGCCACCCAGGGGGAGCCAATTGACGGTGTACTCGGTCTCGCCACGCCAGATGCCGAAGGCTTTGGGCGGAATGCCGACGCCGAATTCGAGAACCTTGATGCCGGAGAGCTTGGCGACGGTGAAGTGGCCAAGCTCATGAAAGACGACGAGGAAGAGCAAGATGCCAATGAAGGCGACGGCCGTGACGATGAAGTCGAATCCGTTGCGGTAAACGAGGACTGCTAGGCCGGCGGTGACGGGTACGAGGTAGCGCATGCTGTCAGGTACTACGTCCGGACCAGAGATTCGACTTGCTCGCGCGCCCAGGCATCGGCTTCGAGGATGGCCTCGAGGGTCGCGTCGGCAATGGGTTCGTGGCGGTCGAGGACGCCTGCGACGACGCTGGCGATGTCGTTGAATCCGATGCGACCGTCGAGAAAGAGGTGGACGGCTTCTTCGTCGGCGGCGGAGAGGACAGCGGGGTAGGTCTGGCCCTGGCGACCGGCGTCGACGGCGGTGGCGAAGCAGGGGTAGCGCTGCGGCTCCAGCTCGTGGAAGGTGAGCGCGGGGTAGGCGATGGGGTTGAAGCGAGGTATGACGGGGCTGGCGACACGCTCGGGGTAGAGCATGGCGTACTGGATAGGCAGGCGCATGTCGGGAGGGCCCATCTGCGCTTTCACGGAGCCGTCGGCGAATTCGACCATGGAATGGATGACGCTCTGGGGGTGCACGACGACGTCTATCTGATCATAGGTGACATCGAAGAGCCAGTGGCTCTCGATGACTTCGAAGCCTTTGTTCATGAGAGTCGACGAGTCGATGGTGATCTTCTTGCCCATGACCCATGTGGGGTGTTTTAAGGCTTGGGCTGGAGTGACGGCGGCTATCTCACCGATCGGGCGGTCTTTGAAGGGACCACCGGATGCGGTGATGATGAGCTTGCGGACAGGCTGGGCCTCGCCCTGCATACATTGCCAGATGGCGGAGGGTTCGCTGTCGACGGGGAGGAGGGGCGCGTTGTGCTCACGGGCGGCGGCGGTGACGAGATCACCAGCCATGATGACGACCTCTTTGTTGCAGAGGGCGACCTCTTTGCCAAGGCGCAACGCTTCAAGTGTGGGGCTGAGGCCCACTCGACCGGTGGTGGCGACCATGACGTGGTCGACGTCGGGCTCCTGGACCATGCGGTCCATGGAGACGACGGTGGCGGCGCCTGCGATGGCGGCGGCGGCGCTGGGATCCGCCGCCCAGACCATGCGTGGTTTGAATTCGGCGATCTGGTCGCGGAGGAGATCGAGGCGAGTGCCTGCCGCGAGGCCTACGACCCGGAACCGGTCGGGCAACGCGCGGATGACGTCGAGTGTCTGCGTGCCGATAGAGCCGGTGGAGCCGAGGACGACAATCCCTTTCGGATGGCGGGCGGAGAGGTGCTCAGGGTCCGTCGCCGGAGGGTGGTTTTCGGAGGGCACATGGCCTCTTAATCGCTAATGCGCAGGGAGGTCGATCAGGGCTAGACCGAAGGCCAGACCTTGGAGGCATAGTAGACGAGGGGGAAGACCAGGACAAGGCTGTCGAGCCGGTCGAGGAGGCCGCCGTGGCCGGGGATGAGGGTGCCTGAGTCTTTGACCCGGGCGATGCGTTTGAGTTTGGATTCGGCGAGGTCACCGATCTGGCCGACGACGCCAATGCCCGTGCCGAGCAGGGCGGCCTGCCAGATGGCGGTGGTGATGTCGCCGAGGAGCGCTGCGAGGGCGATGGCGGCGCCGATAGCAGCAAACAGGCCACCCGCTGCACCTTCCCAGGTCTTGCCAGGGCTGATGCTGGGCGCCATCTTATGTTTACCGACGAGTCTCCCGACGGCGTAGGCGCCGGTATCGAGAGCAAAGGTGGCGGCAAAGGCAAGGATGAGCCACTCAAGGCCAGCGGGTCCGTCACGCAGGAGGACGATGGCGGCCAGCGGGAGGGCAACGTAGAGGACTGGAAGCAGGGTGAGGACGAAGTCACCGACGAATCGGGCGTTACGCCGAATACCGCCTGCGGCGACGAACAGCGCTCCTGCGACGCCTGCGGTGGCGAGTAGGACCGTTTGGCCGTCGAACGCGGCGGCAGCGGTGACGAACACGCCAAGGATGACGCCCTCATGGCGCAGAGGGCGCCAACCAGCACAGCGCACGAGCAAAAGGATTTCGTAGAGTCCCACAAGGGCTGCGAGGGATGCGACGACAGCAACCGTGACGCCGCCAGCCCAAGCGACGATTACCAGCAGGGGGATGAGGATGGCGGCGCTGATAAGCCTCGCGGGGAGGTCAGACTTCGCAGATCTAGCGGGGTTGGGAGCGAGCGACGCTCGCCAGGGATTCCGGGTGAAGTTGCTCATCAATCCACGTCGGGCAGACGCCCGAACCGACGCTGACGCCGGCCGTACTCATCGATGGCTCTTTGGACCTCTGCGGCATCGAAGTCGGGCCAGCAGATGTCGGTGGAATAGTACTCGCTGTAGGCAGCTTGCCAGATGAGGAAGTTGCTAATGCGTTGCTCACCAGCGGTACGGATGATGAGGTCGGGCTCAGGAACGTCGGCCAGGTAGAGCCTCGCGGAGATGGCAGCCTCGTCAATCTGATTAGGGGGCGTGCCCGCTACGATGAGGTTACGGACGGCATCAACAATCTCAGCACGCCCGCCGTAGTCAAACGCAACGCAGAGGTTGAGTCCTGTGTTGCTCTTGGTCATATCCACGGCCTCGACGATGGACTTAGCGAGGACGTCGGGCAGACGATCCAGCACCCCGAGGTGGCGGATGCGGACGTTCTGCTCGTGGAGGGCGGCGGCTTCTTCACGTATGACCGAGTGGAGGATCTCCAAAAGGCCGGCGACTTCAGAGTCGGGCCTGCCCCAGTTTTCGGTGGAGAAGGCGTAGAGGGTGAGGTACTCGATGCCCGCTTTGTACGAGGCTCCTAGGATGCGACGGATATTCTCAGTTCCGGCGCGGTGGCCGGCGAGCCGAGGGAGGCCCTGGCGCTCCGCCCAGCGGCCGTTGCCGTCCATGATGATGGCGACGTGGCGCGGGATGCTCCTGTCGCGAGCGAGGTGTACCGCGATTTCAGTCTCTCGGGTCATCGAGGCTAGACCTCCGACAACTCGGCCTCTTTGCGCGAGCCGACAGCGTCGGCCTTGGCCACGTGCTCATCGGTGAGCTTCTGAAGCTGCTCTTGGTAACGATGCAGTTCGTCCTGGGAGATCGCCTTGTCCTTCTCGAGGCTTCGGAGATGCTCCAGGATGTCCCGGCGTACATTCCTGACGGCGACGTGGGCGTCTTCCTGCAAGCGCTTGAGGCGTTTGATCATGTCGTGGCGTCGTTCCTGGGTCATGGGCGGTATGGGCAGCCGGATAACGGTGCCGTCCGAGTTAGGGGTGAGGCCGAGGTCGGACTTCAGGAGCTCTCGCTCGATGGTGCCGACGGTGCTCTTGTCGAAGGGCTGGACCGCGAGGAGGCGGGCGTCAGGTGCGGTGATGGTGGCGACCTGATTGAGCTGCATGGTGGTGCCGTAGAGGTCAATCTTTACAGACTCAAGCATGGAGGGGTTGGCGCGGCCGGTCCGCATGCCTTCGGACTCGGTACGGAAGAAGCCGACGGATTTCTCCATCCGCTCCTCGGCGTCTATGAAAATCAGTTCTATCTCTTCGGCGTCTGCCATTGCTGGCCCTCGTATTCCGCGCGCCGCTCAGCCTTGAGCTGCGGTCGCGGTCAGCGCCCCGCTGACCAAAGTTCCGGTGTCGGCGCCTTCGAGGATACGGCGGATGCCACCCGGTTGGAACACGTCAAATACGCGTATCGGAAGGTTATTCTCCATGCACAGGGAGAGGGCTGTGGAGTCCATGACTTCCAGCCTACGGTTGAGCACGTCGATGTATTCGATACGATTAAATTTCTTGGCGTCGGGATTGTGCTTGGGGTCGGAGTCGTAGACGCCGTCGACGTTGTTCTTTGCCATGAGGAGGAGGTCGGCACCCATCTCGACGGCCCGCAACGCGGCGGTGGTGTCGGTGGTCATGTAGGGACTGCCCGTCCCGGAGGCGAAGATGACGACGCGTCCCTTCTCCATGTGACGCGTTGCGCGGCGCTGGATGAAAGGCTCGGCGACGGCACGGATGTCGATGGCCGACTGCGTGCGGGTTTCGACGCCCTGCTGTTCGAGGGCGTCCTGGAGGGCGAGTGCATTGATGACTGTTGCGAGCATACCGGCGTAGTCGGCGGTGACGCGGTCCATACCCTGGAGCTCCGCCTCGGCACCACGCCAGATGTTGCCGCCGCCTACGACGAGGCCGAGCTCGACGCCAGTGACAGCGGCTGCTTTGACCTCGCCTGCCAAGTAGCGCAGGACGGACCAGTCAATGCCGAACTGCGACCCTCCTCGTAGAGATTCGCCGCTGAGCTTCAGCATTGCGCGCCGTACGTTTACGGCTGCCATATCTCCCCCTGCGTGAGTGTTACTCACCAAGGCCAAACCGGACTATCCGGCTGACCTTGACGTTCTCTCCAACCCTGGCCCGAACATCCATGATGAGATCCGCGATGGACTTGGACGATTCTTTGATGAACGCTTGGTCCAGGAGGCAGACCTCTTCAGGGTCGCGAGTGTCGTCCGCGGGCATGTCTTCACGTGCCACGTAGACAGCACCCATGGCGGCGACTTGCATGGCGAGGTTGTGCGCCAGCTCGACGAACTCTGGGGTGCGGGCTACGAAGTCCGTTTCGCAGTTGAGTTCGACCAGGGCGCCAATGCGTCCGCCGCCGTGGATGTAGGAATCCACCACACCCTCGGCGGTGTTTCGTCCGCTCTTGGCGGCGGCCTTGGTTAGACCCTTTTCGCGGAGGGCCCCTTCCGCTTGCTGCTGATTACCGTCCGCCGCTTCAAGAGCACGCTTGACATCCATGATGCCGGCGCCTGTACGCTCCCGAAGCTCACGAATCGCTTCCGTCGAGATTGCCACTCGGATACCTCTTTAGGTTATTCGCGTTTTCTAATTGCCCGATTCGTCGGCGGCCGGGGGCTCTGCTGCTGGCGCCACCACTTCAGCAACAGGCGCTGCTTCGGCAACAGAAGCTGCAGGGACGGGGGGCTCGTCGGTGGGGGAGGCGACGGCGAACGCTGAAACGTCGGCGACGCTGTCCTCACCCTCAGCGAGTTCTTCGCCGACGTCGCTATAGCCACCACGGGTCGCGAGCCACTCGTTGTTGCCCTGGAGGGCAGAGTTGGCGATGTGGGCGCTGACCAACCGGATGGACCGGATGGCATCGTCGTTGCCGGGGATGGGCCAGTCGATGAGGGTTGGGTCACAGTCGGTATCGGTAAGGGCGATAATCGGAATGCCAGCTCGACGGGCCTCGGCAACGGCGATGTTCTCGCGCCCCACGTCCACGATGAAGAGTGCGCCGGGCAGCGTGGTCATCTCTTTGATGCCACCGAGGTAGCGGTTCATCTTGTCCATGAGAGTGCCAAGTTTGAGGGCTTCCTTCTTGGGGAGGCGCTCGAACTGGCCATGAGCCTGACGCTCTTCGAGACTAACGAGGTAGTCGATGCGTGTTTGGATGGTGGAGAAGTTGGTGATGGTACCGCCCAACCAACGTTGGTTGATGTAGTACTGGCCACCACGGACTGCCTCTTCGCGGACGGCGTCCTGCGCCTGCTTTTTGGTGCCGACCATCAGAATCTTCTTGCCTGAAGCCGCCACTTCTGCGGCGAATCTGCAGGCTTGCTCCAGCAGGTCCATGGTCTGCTGAAGATCCACGATGTGGATCCCGTTGCGCTGGGCGAAGATGAATCGCCTCATGCGGGGGTTCCAACGGTGGGTTTGGTGACCGAAATGCACTCCTGCTTCGAGAAGCGCTTTCATGGTCAAGGGCTCTGTACTGGGATCATACGGTAGCCGGACTGGCGGCGGAGCTGAGACGCGGGGGTCGGTAGTCTGCTGAACCATGGCACCTGCCTTTCTGTTGATCTAAGAGTTTTCCACCCGGCTCAACGGTCCTGGCGGCTTGATAGACATCCGGGGAAGTATAGCACGAGAGGGAGGGTCATCCGGAGCGTTTGCACTCGCTTTGCCCTCCCGACGACAGGCTGCCAACGTGCGGTACGGCGCTCCTAGGTAGGGTGGGGATAGGTGGGGTCTGGACCCCCCCTGGTGTCCCCCTTAGTAAGCGGGACATCTGTTGACTTCTGTGGATTAGGGGGAACACCGATTGATTAAGAGGGGACACCGATGAAGGGATCTGGGGGCACCGTACACCGGCGGGGGCTCGAGCGGTTGGTGGCGGTCATGGCCCGAACCGAGCACGAAGGCGATCAGGCGGTAGTGTTCAGGAATGCGGTGACGGAGTCGAAGACGGCGTTGAGTTGGGGGGCAGTAAGGCGTCCTGTGTTGGTGTTACGGGGGCTGGGGTGATAGGTAGCGAACAGTGTGGGCAGTCCCTCACCAAGATCGTAGCGCCCGCCGTGCTTGAACCCGTGGCGTAGGGGCAGGCCTGTGCGCTCTCGCATGGCCCGGATGAAGTTGTCGAACGCGACGCGCCCGAACGCAAGGGCTGCTTTGAGATTAGGGAGCAGGTTGAGCTCTTCATGGATGTAGGGGCGGCAGGCCCGCTGCTCTTCGGGGGTGGCTTTGTCGTTGGGCGGTGCGCAGCGGACGACGGCGATCTCGAAGGCGTCATGGAGGGTGAGTCCGTCCTCGCGGCTAAGCGAGGTCGGTTGGGAGGCGAAACCCGCGCGATGGAGGGCTGTCGCCAGGAAGTCCGCTGTGGGGTCGCCGGTGAACATGCGTCCGGTGCGGTTGGCGCCGTGGGAGGCCGGGGCGAGGCCTACGAGGAGCAATCGAGCGTTCGGGTCACCGTGGCTGGGGACGGGAGCACCCCAGTAGTCCCATTCCTTGAAGCTGGCGCGGCGTTCATCGGTCGCCTTGCGCTGGCGATACTCAACGAGGCGTGGGCAATGGCGGCAAGCGACGATGCGCTGCTGAAGCTGGCGCATGGGGCCCTGGAGCGGGCCGTCGTACTCTCTCGTAATCATAGTTCAGGACCTCGGCGGGTATGGCGGGCCAGATAGGCCAGTCGGCCAGTCGGCCAGTCGGCCAGTCGGATTGATAGAATGAGAGCCTATCGCATCCCGAACTCGTGTGAGGCTCCGCCATGGCAACCGACTACCGATCGCTTATCAGAGATATCCCCGATTTCCCGCAAGCGGGGATCGTGTTCCGGGACATCACTCCTTTGCTGGGCGATGCCGAAGCATACCGAGGGGCGATTCAGGAGTTGGCCGAGCCTTTCCGTAGCGCTGGGATCCACCAGGTGGCGGCGATCGAGGCGCGTGGCTATATGCTGGGCTGCCCGCTGGCGATGGAACTGGGTGCGGGGTTCGTTCCCGTGCGCAAGGTGGGCAAGCTGCCTTTCGAGACGTACAAGGCGGAGTACGCACTGGAATACGGGGAAGCGGCGATTGAAGTACATCGCGACGGGCTGCTTGCGCACCACCGTGTGCTGCTAATCGACGATGTGCTGGCAACGGGCGGCACGATGGCTGCGACAATCGACCTTGTGCAGCAGTCGGGTGCGACGGTCGCTGGGGTAGCGGTGTTGATTGAGCTGGCGGCGCTGGACGGCCGGAAGGCGTTAGGCGGTCAGGACGTGTTTTCGCTGATCACACTGTAGCGCTTGACGGCGTCGAGGGCTTCACGACGGATTCCCGAACAAGCGCACGCACACCACACGCGGAAGATTTGGTGCGGCGACAGTAGGGTTAGCCTGCGATTGAGGTGTCATGTTCTGGAACGCGAGGAGCTCGCTGGAGTGGTGTTTGGGGCCGGACTCATAGTCGCGTTGGGATCATTGGCCTAGGCGCGGGTTATCCACTGGCTTACATCTTTCTGGAGGTAGGCGTTCAGTGTGATGGCGCTAGGGGTCGCTTGGTGGAAGCTACTGAAGCGCCATGGCCTGTATGCAAGATTGTCAACAAGACAGCCTGAACTCCTCGTCTAAGTTCCTATCTGTTGACGGAAATCGTCACGGGTGCTAGCGTTCTCAACAATGGCCGTGATGGAGATGAGTAGGCAGGTTCCCCGACGAACAGCGAACCGGAGTTGGTGCGAGTCCGGTGTGTCGGCCCTAGCCGAAGATCCCTCCTGAGCCGTCAGCCGAAACCCTGTTCTTTATCGTCTAGGAGAGGGGGAGTAGACCTGACCGGGGTGCCGCCCGTTACCAGTGGCGAGAGCGTGTTGGCGCTCTACAGAGTGCTCTCCGGCCGGCCGGAGGGAACGAGGGTGGTACCGCGGGTAATTCGTAACCCGTCCCTTTTGAGGGACGGTTTTTTGTTGGTCATTTTTCGCCGCTAAATGCGGATGGTGAGTCGAAAAGAGGACACCATGAGTGAATTTACGCTGTACGACACGACTCTGCGCGATGGTACACAGATGGAGGGGATCAGCCTGTCTGTGGAGGACAAACTGAACATAGCGGAGCGCTTGGATCAGCTGGGGGTGCATTTCATTGAGGGCGGCTGGCCAGGGTCGAACCCCAAAGACGAGGAGTTCTTCCAACGGGCGAAGGATCTGAAGCTGAGCAATGCGAAAATCGTTGCCTTCGGATCCACGAGGCGTGCGAATACGCGTCCCGAGGACGACCCGAATCTGCAGGCACTCGTTGACTCCGGCGTGACGGTGGTGACGCTGGTGGGCAAGGCGTCAGATGCGCAAGTGACGCAGGTACTGGAAACATCGCTGGAGGAGAACCTGGCGATGATCCGGGAGTCAATCGAGTACCTACGGTCGAAGGGGCTGCGGGTGATCTTCGACGCTGAGCACTTCTTCGACGGCTACGCTGCAAACCAGGAATATGCAATGGCATGCGTGAAGACGGCATCCGAGGCTGGCGCAGAGCAGGTGGTGTTGTGCGATACGAACGGCGGCACGATGCCGGTGGATGTGTTTGCGACGGTGAGCGCAGTGCGGGGTGCGGTGGACGGCGGTATCGGTATCCACTGCCACAACGATGCTGATGTGGCGGTGGCGAACAGCATCGCAGCAGTGCAAGCGGGCGCGACACAGGTGCAGGGGACGATCAATGGCTACGGGGAACGCTGCGGCAATGCGAATCTGGTTTCGGTGATCGCGAATCTGAAGCTGAAATTGGGCATGGATGTGGTGAGCAACGAGCAACTGGGGCACCTGACAGAGGTGCACCGGTTCGTGGCGGAGCTGGCGAACATGCCACGCAGCCGGTACCAGCCTTACGTGGGCGACAGCGCATTCACGCATAAGGGGGGCCTGCATGCGTCGGCGACGGCGAAGATGGATATGGCTTACCAACACATCGAGCCGGGGCTCGTGGGCAATGCGAAGCGCGTTGTGATTTCGGAGATGGCGGGTCGCGCGAACATCGCAATTAAGCTTGAGGAGCAGGGTCTAACGGCAGATGTGCCGAAAGAACGATTGGGTGATCTTCTGACGCTGGTGAAAACACAGGAGGCGCATGGGTTCCAGTACGAGGGCGCTGAGGCGTCGTTCCAATTGCTGGTCCGGCGTACGCTGCCGAATTACTCCCGCCCATTCGATCTGGTCGACTACATGGTGGTGATGGAGAAGCGCCGCCGCCAGAACAGTTTGCTGGATAACGGAGATGAGACGTTGTGCGAGGCGATGGTGAAGGTGCGCGTGAACGGCGAGGTGATGCATACGGTGGCCGAGGGCAACGGGCCGGTCAACGCCATCGACGCTGCGCTGCGCAAGGGCCTGATTCAGGCGTACCCGCAGGTGGCGAACGTACAACTAACGGACTACAAGGTCCGCGTGGTGGAGCAGGGACCGGATGGCACGGGCGCTGTGGTGCGCGTGCTGGTGGAGTCGACGGACGGCGAGCACTACTGGAATACGGTGGGGGCCTCCACGAACATCATCGAGGCTTCATGGCAGGCGCTCACGGACAGCCTGGAGTACGCGCTTCTCGCGAAGTAAGCTATACCAACCATGACCAATGAACGCATCTTTTATTCTGACTCCAACGGTATCCGCATCGGAACCACGGAGATGACATTCGCGGCCCATAAGTACGGGACGCGGAACGTGTCGTCGGCGAGCATCGAGACGGAGAGCCGCCGGAAGTGGCCGGGGATGATGATGATGGTTATCGGTTGGGCGTTGTTAGTTGGTGGTTTCTGGGCGGATTCGTTCCAGACGATGATGATGGGGGCGGCAGGCTTCGCGGGTGGGTCGTTCTACTTCTCCCGCCGTAAACCGACGTACGGGCTGCGGTTGAACACGGGGAAGGGACCGGTGTTCGTGGTGGCGTCCCGCCGAAAAGAGTTCCTGGAGCAAATCAAGGAGGCGGTCGATCGGTCGATCGACGCTTCTCGGTCTTCCAGCCAGTCCAACGTTAGCGCGGGGATCGAACCTCAGGCGTAAGCCATGTCGAGGGCGAGGGCAGACCAGCCGAACGATCGGGCGCCCATGCCCTGCCCGCTGAGAGGATTGTAGTACTCGTGAAGGCCTTGCTTGGCGACAAGCTCAACTGTGCGAGCGGCGAGGTGCTCGGCGTTTTCACTGTGCCCGTGGGCGCGCATGCCACGCCAGACGAGCCAGTTCGTGTTGATCCAAGTGGGACCCCGCCAGATGAGCTTATCCTCGCGGGGGTCGAAAGCGCTTTCGGTGGCTGCGACAGAGGGGATGGGATAGCGCAGCCAGAATTTGTCGCGGCGGAGAATGTGCCTGTCGACTATCTCGTCGACGATGTCCTGAGGGATATTGGGCATAACGAGGGGTACGAGCGCGCCGACGGTGAGGGGCTGCACGCGACGCTCGTCAGCACCGATGAGGCTCATGAAGCCGCCATTGGCGCGATCGAGCATCTTATCGAGCATGGACGAAGTGACCTTGGCCGCCATGGCGTCGTAGGCGACGGCTGATCGGCTGTTGCCCTGACTGCGGTGCATGCGGGCCATGGTGGCGAGAGAGTCGGCGTAAACGCCGTTGACCAGCGCTTCCTTGACGTAGAAGCGGCGCTTGCTGAGCATCTTGGCGCTGTTGTAGCCGGCGAGCCAGTTCAGGACGTCGATGCGCCGATTCTTGAACCCTGCCCTCCAACGACCGGGGGCGCTCTTGAACCCGAGGACTTCGTCAAAGACGGGGGACTGGTCGGTGCCAGCTTCGTAAGGTGAAACGATGACGATGAGCCCGTCGTCGTCGGGGACACGGTTGGTCGAGAGCCACTCGTGGTAGGTGTCGAGGGCGTGCATGAAGCGCGGCGGGATGGCGACGTCGCCGATGATCTCGCCGACGCGCTCGACTGCTTGGGCCAGGACTGGGGGCTGGATTAGGCCAGAACTGCGCAAGCGTTCGCCAGGAACGGCTTGGCCGTAGGCCCAGGGGTGGGCGATGCCGCCAAGCTTGGAACCCCAGAAGTGCATGTGCCCGATGAATCCATCGTCACGCTGAGTGGCGACGAGGGTCTCAAGCTCGCGTAGGGCTTGGTCGGGGTCGACGTGGGCAATGGCGATGGCATGGAAGCAGGAGTCCCAGAACCATTGCCACTGGTACTCGTGGGGGGAAGGGCAGAGGTAGGAATAGTCGAAGTTGAGGCTGTGGTCGTGGCCTTGCTTTAGGTTGCTCTTGGCCATGCGCTTTACGAGGGCGGTGATCTGCTGGACGTCTGGGCTTTCCATGAGAAAAGTATGGCGCAACGAACGGACGAGAAGGAATGGCTTCTCGTTCCCGGTAGATGCCGGTCTCCGTGGAGGCTCAATCGTTGATCTCTTGGCCGAGGGAGTGTGAAAGACCCGTTCAACTGCGCTACGCTCCGCTCAGGAACAGGGGGCGCGGCGGGAAGTGAAGGTCGCCCGGCGCTCCGGGAAGGCGTGCGCGCAGGGGTAGCAGCCGAGATGAACGTCATCGGGATAGCGACGCCGTTCACGGAATACTCACCACAGCGTGAGCTTCCGGTTCCCGCCGAGTGGGTTGCGCGCGACCCGGCATAGCTCAGCGACGTGATGCGACGGAAAATCAAAGAACACAACGCGACCGCTCACCCAGGCCAGGCGACGTAGGGGACGCACACGGGAGGTCGTCTCGCAAGGCGCTGGGGCGTGGCCCCTGGCGCGCGTTAGTACTTGCCTTGGCTGGCCCAGGCAGCGCCGTCGACAGGAAGGCCGATGCCGCTGATGAATCCTGCTTCGTCGGAGTGGAGGAAGAGGGCCGCGTAGGCGACGTCCCAGGCCGTGCCCATGCGGTTGCCGAGGGGGACACGGGCGTTGCGCATGGCGATAAGCTCTTCGCGTGGCATGCCTGCGGCGACGCGGGCTTCGATGGCCATGGGTGTGTTCATGAGGCCGGGGAGGATGGCGTTGACTCGAACGCCGCCGTCGGCGTGAGCCATAGCGAGGTTCTGGGTGAGGGCGATGACGGCGGTCTTCATGGTCTTGTAGCCGATGTAGGGGTAGGCCTCAAGGACGGCGAGCGATGAAATGTTGACGATGGAGCCGCCCCCCTGCCCTCGCATGATGGGGATGGCGTGTTTGCAGGCCATCCAGTGGCTCTTGAGGTTCACGGCGAAGCTGCGGTCGAAGGCTTCCTCTGTCATATCGACGGCTACAGCGTCCCCGAGGGCAACGCTGGCGCCGACGTTGTTGTGGAGGATGTCGAGGGAGCCGTAACGGCTCGCGATGTCGGTGATGAGCGCCTTCACAGAGATCTCGTCGGTGGCGTCAATCTGCACGGCGGCGGAGTCGTTTCCTTCTATACTGATGAGATCGACGGTATCCTGTGCTGACTCGAGGTCACGATCGGCGACGATGACGCGGGCGCCTTCTCGTGCGAGTGCGATGGCGGTGGCCCTGCCGTTGCCGATGGTTTCGCCGGGGGTCTGCCCGCCGCCTACGATGATCGCGACCTTGCCTTCAACGCGTCCTGCCATGATGTTTGTCTCCGTGGGGCTTGGTTGGGGAAAGGATAAAAGATTGCGGGCCGCTGTGGGTGGGTGGTGGCGGCGGACGTGGGTCGCCGGGCTGTTAGACGCTCGCCAGCTCTGGGCTGGGGGAGAGACAGGACGGTCGTGGTTGAATCTTATGGCCTGGACCCCCCCCCCCGGGCTCGGTGGAGGCCCGGTTGTGGATGAGATCGGTGCGAGCCCTCGGATCTCTTGGACTTCGCCCGCTGGGACTAAGGGTCGCTCGGCACTCCGGAAATTGGGAAGGGTGAGAGGTCCCTTCGCGTGACTTAAGGGCACGCTCTTCGACTAAGCTGCGCTCAGGAAAGAGGGGCGGCGTGCCGGGCGCGAAGTGTCGATGGTACGCGTCAGTTCAGTACTTGTGGATGAAGTCGAGGACCATGCGGTTCCAGGTCTCCGGCTGCTCCCAATGAGCGGCGTGCCCGGCTTCTGGTACGAGGGCGAACTTGCTGTTGGGGATGCGGCTAGCCATGGTCTGGATCATGGGCGGTGCGGCGTAGAGATCAGCTCCGCTGGCCAGTATGAGGGTTGGTGTCTCTATGGTTTCGAGGAGATTGAGCGTGAAGTCGTTGCGCATCTTCTCACGCTGGGCTGTGGCGTGCCGGCTGGCCTCCTCGATCTGGACCCAGCGGTCAACGCCAGCCGAGTGCGCCGTACGGTAGCTCGGCCCAAGCTCGCGGAACCATGCCGGCAGCGATTGAAACTCAGGAATCGTTTCGTATCTGCTTCCGCTGCGCGCGTATTCCGGATCCCGACGCAGGATGCCGCCGCCCCAATGAGAGATAACCAGGCTGCGGAGGGCCTCTGGATACGTCAATGTGTAGTCGAGCGCTGCCGAACCTCCCGCGGCGGTGCTTACGAGGTGTAGGCAGGCGAGGCCAAGGTGGTGGACAAGGGAGTGAAGGTCATCGGCGGCGTAGGTGGTCAGCTGCTCCGCTGAGGTACTTTTGGACTGGCCCCAGCCTCGACGATCGTAGGTGATACAGCGATAGCCAGCCTGAGTGAAGGCGGGGAGTTGCTGCTCCCATGCTTGGGTGTTGCCGGAGGTGGCGTGCAGGAAGACGACGGGTGTGTTGTTGCCGCCAGTGTCCTGGTACCAAAGGTCTGCGCCGGGAAGGTGTAGGTGGGGCATGTTGGCTTTCGGAGAGGGGGGTAGGGAACGTTAAGGCGAACGGACTTGCAAGAACACTTCGCATCGTATCGTGTCATACGTGCCAAATCGTGCCATTACCAAGTTCTGGTATATTTCCGGCGCCCGGCCGATATAGATGCTATTAGAGACGTTGAGCAGCATTTGCCGCCGCTCGCATCAAAGGATACGCACCTGCTGATGATCTGATTGGGGACCTTCACTCTTATCGCAATAGCCATCCTTCTATCGGCGGGTTCTACATCTGCCACGGCCGACGCAGGTGTCTCCATCGCAAGCTCTCACGCCTGCGGCTTGACCGCGACCGGCGGCGTGCAGTGTTAGTGTGATTCGAGTCGATTGCGGGTACATTAAGCCAGTGATGGCTAATTCGAGTACCAAGGCAATAATCGATTCCCACGTTGCAACGATTGCAGCGGAGCTGGGCGTGCGCGCCGGGCAGGTGCGGGCAACGGTGGAGATGCTGGATGGCGGGGCGACGATGCCGTTCATCGCTCGCTATCGCAAGGAAGCGACGGGCGAGCTAGACGAGGTGGCGGTGGGGTCGGTACGGGACAGGATCGCCCAATTACGCGAACTGGATGAGCGTTGTCAGGCGATAGTGGCGTCGCTGGAGGAGCGAGGGCTGCTCACGGATGAACTGTGCGAGCAGCTCATGGCGGCGCGGTCGATGGCGAAGCTTGAGGACGTGTACCTACCGTTCCGGCCAAAGCGCCGGACGAGGGCGACAATCGCGCGGGAGCGCGGGCTGGAGCCCCTGTCGGAGTTACTGTGGGCACAGGAGCCGGGCACGGATGTAAACGCTGCGGCGCGGGCGTACGTGGATCCTGAGAATCGAGTGGCGGACGAGGCGGCTGCGCTGGCGGGGGCGCGCGACATCATGGCAGAGTGGGTGAGTGAGGATGCGTGGGCCCGAGCGACGTCGCGCGATCTGTTCGCGCGACGGGGTCTGCTCCGCTCGCAGGTGGCGAAGGGCAAGCAGGAGGAGGGGGCAAAGTTTCGCGATTACTTTGACGCCGAAGAGCTTGCGTGGAAGGCCCCGTCACACCGGGTGCTTGCGATGTTCCGCGGGGAACAAGAGGGCATGCTCTCGGTGCAGTTGGAACCGTCAGAGGCGGAGGTGGTCGAAGCGCTGGGTCGGCATTTTCTGGTGGAGGGCGCCGGCGGCCCGGACGCGAATGAGGCGTCGGGACAGGTGGAGACGGCGCTGATGGATGGCTACAAGCGGTTGCTGGGGCCGTCGATGGAGACGGAGATGCGGAACGCGCTGAAGGAGCGCGCGGATGCGACGGCGATAGCGGTGTTCGCGGAGAACCTGCGCAAGCTGTTGCTGGCGGCGCCGCTGGGCCAGAAGGCGATCCTGGCGATTGACCCGGGGTTTCGGACGGGGTGCAAGGTGGTTTGCCTTAATCGGCAAGGGGCGCTGCTGCACTCGGACACGGTGTACCTGCACCTGGGTGCGGAGCGCGAGGCGATAGAGGCCCAAAAGATCGTTGAGATGGCGAAGCGCTACAAGATCCAGGCGATCGCGATCGGCAATGGGACGGCGGGGCGCGAGACCGAGGCTGTGGTACGCAAGCTCAAGTTCCAGTCACCCGTGGCGATCGTGATGGTCAACGAGAGCGGAGCGTCGGTGTACTCAGCGTCGGCGGTGGCACGCGAGGAGTTCCCAGATCACGATCTGACGGTACGCGGCGCGGTGTCGATTGGGAGGCGTTTGATGGACCCGCTGGCGGAGCTGGTAAAGATTGATGCGAAGGCAATCGGCGTGGGGCAATACCAACACGATGTTGACCAGACGGCGCTGGTACAGCGCCTGCACGACGTGGTGGTGAGCTGCGTGAATCTGGTAGGCGTCGATCTGAATACGGCAAGCCCGAAGCTGCTGGCGTTCGTGTCCGGTCTGGGGCCCTCGCTGGCGAAGTCGATTGTGCAATACCGTGACAAGCAGGGCGCGTTCAAGTCGCGCGCTGATCTCCTGCAGGTGCCGCGCTTGGGGCCGAAGGCGTACGAGCAAGCGGCGGGGTTTCTCCGTATACCAGGGAGAGCGAATCCGCTCGATTGCAGCGGTGTGCACCCGGAGAGCTATGGAGTGGTGCGTCAGATGGCGAAGGACCTAGGGTGCGACGTGTCGCAGCTGATGAGCGACGAGGACTCACGGACGCTGGTGGACGTTGCGGACTACGTCACAGAGTCGGTGGGCCTGCCAACGCTGGCGGACATCATGGCTGAGCTTGCGAAACCCGGTCGCGATCCACGCGATGCGTTCGCAGCCTTCAGCTTTTCAAACGAGGTGCACTCGATCGAGGACCTGCGGCAGGGGATGGAACTCCCTGGCGTAGTGACGAACGTTACGGCGTTCGGCGCGTTCGTGGATGTGGGAGTGCACGGCGATGGGCTGGTGCACATCAGCAGGCTGGCGAACCGATTCGTGAGCGACCCGAACGACGTTGTGTCAGTGGGCCAGCAGGTATCGGTGACAGTGTTGGAGATCGACCTGGAACGCAGGCGAGTGTCGCTGTCGATGGTGGGCGTTTAAGCGGAGTTCCGGGGGACGTGGGACAAAGAGAAGGCAGATGGATGTTGGTTTCGCCCCGGCTGTTTAAGTTATTCAGTTCCCTGCTAGCCGTTGGCTCCGTTCCTACCGGGGGTCGTACCCGGATGGCGCGCCCTCAGTTGAGAGGTTCTTGCTTGCGTGTAGGTCGTTTTCACGGAGCTTCCGAGGGTTTCCTGTTGCCCGATCGCTCGATGCTCATGCGCACCGGAGGCGGGCTGCCAGCGGATAGTCCCACTGGTGGTTCAGGATGTCTATTTTTTCCCTGACCATATGGCGCCTCCTAACACTTCTGGGTCTTCGTACTGTCGTGGGAGGGTACTCCGGCTCCCTTGCGACAGAAGGCGCTTACGTAAGGGTCACATAGGCTCTGCTACTTGGTGAGGACGGCGACGACGGGGACGAGGAGGCCTCGCTGGGCAGAGGCGAGGACGTTTTTCATGAGGACGCCAAAGTCGGGGAAACGCATGATGACGCTGAAGTTGAGACTGGGGCTGGAAAAGGTGGGGGGCCGGGACGGGCCAGCACGTGATTCTTCCCAGGCAGTGATGGTGAACCCCGCGTCAGTGGTGGTTCTCTGGAAATCGGCGGAAGTGACGAGGAAGTCGATGTCGGCAGAGGGTGCCCAGGGAACGGGGTAGTCGCGCGCACCGGGGTTGTCCTCCATGACAGCCTGCATCACGAGCGTGCCGCCAGGCTTCAGGATGCGGTGGGCCTCCTTGAGTGCGGCGGCCTTGTCCTCGATGTTCATGAGGACGTTCTGGCTCCAGACGACGTCGAATGCGTCGCCGTCGAGCCCGGTGGTGGCGATGTCACCAACAGCGCAGGAGACCTTGTCGGCCAGGCCCAAGAGGACATTAAGGGGGCCAGCCGCTTCGATAAAGTCATCGGCGAGATCCATGCCGACGACGTTGCAGCCGTAGGTCTTGGCGAGGAAGCGGGCTGGCCCGCCGATGCCACACCCCGCGTCGAAAACTTGCGAATCCGAGTTGATCTCGCTGCGTTCGGCGAGGGCTTTGGTGGCAGGTAAGCCACCGGTGTGGAACTGGTCGATGGGCGCGAGGTCTTCGATGGTGGCGGTCGCTGGGTCGATGTCAGCTTGGCGGAGCGCGGTGAGGATACGGCGGTAGATATCGTCGTGCCCGTAGTGCGCTTTGATTTCGGGGCTGAGGTCCACCGCTGTTCCTTTGCCACTTAGATAGCCACTGACAGGAGGCGGGCGCCGGATAGTTTTCGGCGCCCGCTCTCGTGATGATTCGCGCTTCCAGGCGACGCTAGCTGAGGCCATGCGTGCTAGGGGCGAAGAGGTCATCGATGGACGGAATGGCGCTGATGACGCCTTGGTCGAGAGAGTACTCAGCGATCATCTCGAGGGCTTTGCGGTTGGACTCGATGCCGATGGGCAGCGGGTCGCCTCCAACGATGTCGGCGTTGCGCTTGTCAGCCTCTTCGTCACGCGCCTGGGGGCCCTGCGCGGCGAGGCGTTGGAGGTAGAGGGATTTGGATTGCTTGTAGGCGGCGAAGAACGATTCGGCGATATCAGGGTTCGCTGCGAGGACTTCGTCACGCATGACGATGCAGTTGTTGATGGGGAAGACGCTGGTTTTCGCGAACCAATCGGCGGTGGCCTGTTTGGCGTTGGCAATGAGGGGCTTGACGTCGGGTGAATTCACGTCCTGGACGCCGATGCCAGCGTCGATCTCACCGGAGGTGATGAGATCCGGGAGCTTGTCGCCCTTGCGGGATACAGTGTTGGAGGGATTGGGGATCTCGTCGAGGTGCTCGATGTCGGTGAGAACCCAGGTGACCTTGGTGTGATCGACGCCGTACTCGGATGCGAGCAGGCCACGTGCCCAGACGCCCGCGGTGCCTGCGTAGGCGCGGACTCCGATCTTCTTGCCTTCGAGGTCTTTGGGCATGGCGACGCCTGAGTTGACGTTGTAGGTGACGGCGCCCTGAGGAAAGGCGCGCATGGGAAAGATGGGGATGGCTGTGAAGGCTTGTCCCAGCTCTTTCAGCTGGAGGTAGGTGACGATGGCCATCTCGGAGATGTCGAATTCGAGATCCTGGATCATGCGGTCGAAGAGCTTTGGCATGGGGGAAACTTCGACGATCTCAAGGGTGGCGCCCTGGAGCTTGACGATGCCTTCCTTGAGGGCAGCGTACTGTGACCGGGCTACGATGCCGAGCTTGATAGTTCTGTGAGCGGTGGTCATGACGTTTGCCTCTCAGATGTCGATGCATTGCTAAGCTGCAAGGCATTATCTACGGATTTGGCCACCGGGCCAACGGGCGCTTGCCGTGGGGGGTGGGTCTTGCTGCGCGGTGGGTTTGACTTATCATCGTGCGGAGGCGCGGTGCGCCGAAGTCCGGCGGTTGCACGAGCAATCGCACGTCAAAGGAGATCAAGCGCTATGGCGAACCCAAAGGAAGTTGTGATCATCAATGGCATGAGGACGCCCGTGGGCCGGTTCGGCGGGGCGTTCAAGGATATGCGTACATCTGATCTCGGGGCAATCGCCATCAGGGCGGCGCTGGAGCGTTCAGGGGTGTCTCCAGAGGCGGTTGATGAGGTCATCATGGGCAATGTGCTGCAGGCGGCTGAGACAGGCTACACGGCTCGTCGAGCGATGCTCGCAGCGGGTATTCCGGATCACGTGCCGGCGATGACAATCAATCGGGCGTGCTCGTCAGGGCTGGAGTCGATTAATCTAGCGGTGCAGGCCATCCTGACGGGGGAGTCCGAGGTGGTGGTCGCTGGCGGCATGGACAGCATGAGCCAGGCGCCGTACCTGATGACGGGCAATCGCTTCGAAGGTCCGCGCATGGGCGATGTGACGATGACCGACAGCTTGGTGATGGGCCTGAGCTGTCCTATCTACGACTATCACATGGGCGTGACGGCGGAGAACGTGGCGGAGCGCTTTGAGGTCACGCGGGCGTCGCAAGACGAGCTTGCGGTGATGAGCCACGAGCGCGCCGTGGCCGCGCAAGAGGCAGGTTATTTCGATTCGCAGATCGCGCCGGTCTCCGTACCGCAACGCCGAGGCGATGCGATGGTAGTGACCCGCGATGAGCACCCGAGGCCGGGCACGACCATGGAGGGGTTGGCCAAGCTGAAGCCGGTGTTCAAGGACGGCGGTACGGTGACGGCTGGTAACTCGGCTGGCATCAACGATGCTGCCGCTGCGGTGGTGGTGATGTCGGCAGAGCGCGCCGCTGCGGAGGGCCTGACGCCACGGTTGCGCTGGGTGGGCCGCGGTGTTTCGGGCGTAGATCCATCGATCATGGGCATCGGGCCGGTGCCGTCGACCCGCAAGGTGCTGGAGAAGACGGGTATGTCCATCAATGATCTGGATCAGATTGAGCTGAACGAGGCGTTCGCTTCGCAGGCGCTGTATGTGATCCGCGAGCTAGGAATGGACATAGAGAAGACGAATGTGAATGGGTCGGGTATCTCGTTGGGTCATCCCGTTGGCGCGACGGGGGCGATTATGACGGTGAAGCTGATGGAGGAGTTGACCCGCCGCGATCAGCAGCATGGGTTGGTGACGATGTGCGTGGGCGGCGGCCAAGGAGTTTCCACTATCTTCGAGCGCATCAACTAGCAAGGCGCGCCCTGCACCCACGTGCGACGTTCGGCGGGGACGGCTGACGAGAGTGTCGGGGTTCTACGCGCGGACGTTCGAGGGGCATGATGCGGAGGGCGGGGAAGAGGGGCTGGCTCAATGGGTGTTAAGCCTTCAGAGTGCCTCGTGATCGAGGACCGCTACGAGGGCGTGAGCGCGGCTCTAGCGGCAGGGATGCTGGCGCTGGCCTACACGCCGAACGGGGATGTCGACAAGCTCAGGTCGCTGGGTGTGGGGCTGATCAATCATCACGACCGATTACCTGAGACGGTGGGGTCCTTGCGGATCTGCTAGGAGAGAACCCTCTCCTCAGTCCTTAATTCTTTCCCTCAGGAGAGGAGGGCCGAGCGGGAACCGTGGCGGGGGATGTGAGATCTTGCCTTCGAGCGGAACATCGGCAACGCCGAAGGGTTCTTCGGCTCCGCTAGCGCTTCGCTCAAGAAGCAGGGAGATTCTTCACGGACGTCGTCTCGTGTCGGAATGACGTTAGGAGCGGCTTCGCGGTTCCGGCGGCTTTCATCCGCTCGTACATACTGGCGCTCTACTAAAGCTTAGAGAGCGAAGGTGCGCTCGGCGGTGCTAGGGAGTACCGCAGCTTGCTGATTTGTGCTGTAGCGGCTTAGGTAGGCCTTGAGGTACGAGAAGACGTTGGAGTAGCCCTCGCGCCTGGCCGAGAGCGGCCAGTCGGTAGCGAGCATGAGACGGTGGGCGCCGAAGGTTTGCATGGCGCGGTCGATGTGGTCCGGCGCTTGCTCGACGTCGAACGTGGGGTTTCGGAGGGGGGAGGGGCGCGGTATGAGCTCCCCCAGGCCGTGAATTTTCATGGTGACGTTGGGGAAGCGAGCGAACTCCAGCAGTTTTTCATAAGCCTCCTCCTGCTGATCCTCACGCAGGCGCAGGAATCCATAGTGCTCGAGGATGAGCTGTAGATCCGGTAGCTCTTCGATAAGCGCTTGGAAGGACGGCGCGCTTATTTCGAGGGCGTTCGATGGGCTGCTGACGGGCATGCCGAGCTCGGCAGCCTTGCGCCAGAGTGCCACCGGGTCACTGCGATTGGCGACGAACGCAGCACCTGGCGGGGCGAACAGGCGCACGGAACCGACACCTCGAGCGTGCCAGGCAGCCAGCGTTTCAGGGGCATCAGGCAACGTGGGATCCACCATGCCCATGACGGCGAAACGGCCTAAGTGCTGTTCAGCACATGCAAGCAGATATGAGTTGTCGTACTCGCCTCCGTGCTGGACGAGGACGGCTTTGTCGACGCCGTAGGTGTCCATCTGGAAGAGCAGCATTTCGACCGGTTCGAGCCAGGAGAGGGACGCGTGGCAGTGGGCATCGACGATGGCCATGACGCCTATCCTAGGAAGCGGCGGAGGCGGGCTGCTTCTTCAATATAATGGGGCACGTTGGCGTGTCCGTCACGCTGGAGACCGGCCCAAATAGCACTGGTAAGCCCTTCGTGGATGCGGTCGATCGAACGACCGTGGCGCATGACGACATCGGAGTAGGCGTCACCGAGCAGGCTGCGGACGCGGGACTCGTTAGCGTACGTGGCGGCGACAGCGAGGTCGTCGTCAAGGCTAGGGTAGATCTCGCGCACGAACGCGAGATCATCGTCGTCGAGGGCAGTCATGCCGAGGATCTCGGGCGGGACGCCGATGGAGTAGAGCGACGCAGCGAAGGCGATAGCGCGAGGCAGCGTGACATCGCTGGAGCCGGCGAGGGATCGTCCATAGCCGAACAGGCCAACGTGCAACTTGCGGTCGCGTCTACGCGGCACGCAGGCGGAAGCTTCCGTGATGAAGGGCACGAGCTTCCGCACGCACTGCTGGTACTCTGCGGCGAACTTATCGATGATTAGGCGAGCGCGCGCTTCATCGATGGGCTTGGCGGGCGCTTGCTCATGCGCGAGGATCTGCTGGATGCCGTTACGTACATCGTCAGGCGCGTAGTCGTACTTGAAGGCGGACTGGACGGTGAACGTTTGGATGCTCGGGTACTCGGTGAACGCCCTATCCAGGTTCAGGGGAGTGAGATGTCCCCGGAACGGGACGGAGCCCGCACCGATGATGGGGTACATGGGCACGCCCAGCTCAACTCCAAGGCGATCTAGCCGCTGCAGGGAGACCTGGAGCATGAGCTCCGCGCCGACCATGCCATAGTTGAGCGCGGGGTCGCTGCGGGCGAGGAACACGCGCTGGTACGGCAGGTCGCGCCCGCGGCAGTAATCGCGCACGATGGTGTCGGCGGTGAGCATCTGCTCAAGGTCCTCGATTAGGGGAATCATGCGGATCTGCTTGGGGTTGAACTCGCCGATCCAATCTTTGACACGGCGGCCGCCGGACATGGCCTGGGTTTCCTGTCCAACGACGAATCGTTCGTAATATTCAGCGATGAGCGCAACCTCATCGCCAGTGGTGGTCATGGGTAGGATAACCTCTTGGATAGGTGCATCCATGGGGTCGCCGTAGAAGCCGCGGGCGACATCCCACGCTGAGGGGATGCTATGAAGCGCCTCCACCACAGACTTGCGCATATCAATCTCGATGGCCGGATTGGGCACGCGCAAGGTGATGGTGCAGTCGGTGCCGAGGCGCCGCTCGTTGCGGAAAAAGTCAGGGTAGTTGGAGAGAAGTTTCTGGACGACCTGTCCATCGGCGTCCTTGCCCTCGGAATCCCACATCTGCTCATCGCAGCCCATGCCGAAGACATCCACGGCTTCGACGATTTCTCCCTCGCCCTTGATGACGCCGTTGACAGCGAAGGGCGGCGGCGATGCGTTGTCGGGATGCTGAGTGCTCATGCACTTGGGAATGAGCGGCATGGCGTCTGCTCCAAGGGGGCTGATAGAGGCATGATACGGCGGGAATGGGGATGACGCATAACCATTTTACTGGCAAACCAGTTTGCAACAAAACTTGACACCCTGTTTGCTGCGGACTAAGTTATGGGTCGTCCAGAGTCGAACCCAGGCGTGCTAGCCGGGTATGCCAGTCATGTAACGAGGAGGGTACCTCCACGAGGGCACGGGTTTATGGTAGGCGAATCACAGCCAACAATCATAGCGGTCGCGAACCAAAAAGGTGGGGTCGCAAAGACCACCACGTCAGTCAACCTAACGGCGCTTCTGGCGGCAGCGGGCAAGCGCGTATTGCTAGTGGACATGGATCCCCAGGGCGGCTGTGCCGTGTGCCTGGGAATGGACACGACGACGATGGAACGATCGATCTACGATGCGCTGGTGAAGCAGGACGTGGGGATCGCCGATGTGGTGGTGCCTACGGCGTTCGCTTTCGATCTGGCGCCGGCGAATATCGATCTGGCGGGCGCTGAGATCGAACTGAAGCAGGCGCTGGCCGCGGAAACGGTGCTGCAACGCAAGCTGAAACCGATGCTCGATCGCTACGACTACGTAGTAATAGATACGCCGCCTTCGTTGGGCATCCTGACAGTGAATAGCCTGACGGCGGCCGACAAGGTGCTCATTCCTATTTCAGCCGAGTACATGGCGCTGCGCGGTCTGCGTATGCTGCTGGACACTCTGGAGAACGTGCGCGAGGTGACGAACCCGGGCCTGAACATCATGGGAATCCTGGCGACGCGCTACGATGGGCGAACGATCAATAGCCGAGAGGTTTACGCGTATCTCCGCGAGTTCTGCGAGCGCGAGGGGATCCACCTCTTCCCGCAAGTCATCAAGCAATCTGTCCGGTTCGCTGAAGCGCCCGGATATCAGACACCGGTGGTTCTTTGGCGCAAGGATCTGGATGGAGCGAAGCAGTACCAGAAGGTCGCGGAGGAGGTGATTGATGGCAAAGTCTAAGCGTCCAGCGTTCGTATTCCCAGAGCTGGAAAGCCGGGGACGACGTACAATTCTCCGTTCCACGGAAGAGGTGTCTGCCGAATTGGACGCGCTGCACCAGGCCGAGGAGGAACCCAAGGAGCGAGTGAAGGTGACGTACCGGTTCCAGCCTGAGGCGGTGGAGGCGGTAGAGGATATACGCCGCATCCTTCGCCGACAGTATGGGGTCCGAAAGGTGAACCGCGAGGATATCGCGCAGGCAGCGGTGCTTGAGGCGCTGCGTGACTTGGAGAGGAACGGCGCTTCAAGTTACTTGGCCCGCGAATTTGGCGAAGCTGGAAGCTAACCCCCGGATGCCCCGGACTCGGCGGAGGATCGAGCGCGCATGAGGTCGGGGCGAGCTCTCGAATCTCTTGGCTTCGCCGCTGGGGCTGAAGGTTGCTCGGCGCTCCGGGGAAGGGCACTAAGAGAGTTCATTGGCTTGGAGGGACCTGATGGATTCCCTTCGAGTGACTCAGGACAGGCTCGCGGGCAGCGCCTGGTGCCAGAGTGACGTTAATCGCAACGGATATTGCCCCGCAGCGGCATGTGGTGTGGGGCACCCTTGCCTAGGGGTACTCCGGCTTCGCGGTCGCAAACAACGTTCATCGAAATTACAGCTAGGCAGGGATGAACGGGGCTCGGGAGCCATCGAAAAGGAGGCTTGAGGGTAGGAGTTTGGCGAGTTCTTCGACGGTCCATTTGCCTTTGTTGCGCCAGTCTTTGTTGATGGTGCGTACCTCGGTGGGGTGCGAGTAGACGCCGATCTTGCCGGAGCCGGACCGGAAGATGAGGCCGTTGACACCTGCGGCGAGGTCCGAGGCGAGATAGACGACTATGGGCGAGACGTGCTCGCCACCTGGGCGGTCAGTCGTGAGTTCGTCACCGGCTTTCTTGGCGGCGAGGCCCGCGTCCGCGAGCATCTCCGGGTGACGATAGTTGTCGAAGGCGCGGGTCTGGGCCATTGGGGCGATAGCGTTGACGGTGATGCCGTGGTTCCGCAACTCGAACGCAAGATCCCAGGTGAGACTAACGATTGCACCCTTGGCTGCCGCATAGGCTGGCCGGCCTTCCGGGTTGCGCCACTGGCTGGATGCGGTGTTGATGATGCGGCCCGCACCCTGCTCCATCATGATGGGCACCGCGTGGCGGCAAGTGTTGAACGTGCCCTTGAGGTGCACACCCACGACGGTGTCGAAGTCGGCCTCGTTGATTTGATGGAACAGTCCATCGCGAGCGACACCTGCGTTGTTCATGAGAATGTCGAGCCTGCCATAGTTCTCGATAGCAGTGCCGATGAGCTGCTCGGCCTGGCCAAAGTCGGCGACGGAGTGGTAGTCGGCAACTGCTTCGCCACCGTTCTCGCGAATCAACGCGACGACCTCATCGGCCGGGGCTCGCGTGCCTCCAGTGCCGTTGCGCTCCACGCCAGGGTCGTTGACGACGACTTTGGCGCCCTCGGCTGCGAGGGCCATGGCGTGGGCACGACCGATGCCTCGCCCGCTGCCGGTGACGATCGCTACTTTATTTTTCAGATATTCGCCCATGATTTTTCTCTTTTGCGCTGCGCAGATTGGCCACTTCTAGGATCCGGCGTCTAGGGAATGAACGGGGCCTTCGTATCGCCTGCAAGCAGGGTATTCGGAAGGATGGTTTCGAGCTCGGCGATGGGCCAGGTGCCTTCGGTCTTCCAATCTCGATAGATGGTATTCATCTCGGTGGGGTGGCTGTACCGGCCCACCTTGCCGGAGCCGACCCTAAACACGATGCCATTGATGTCCTTGGCCTGCTCAGACGCCAGGTAGACGACGGTCGGAGAGACGAACTCGGGTGCGGCGCGGTTGGTGCCCTGCTCGGCGGGGTCCTTCTTCCTCTCGAGGCCGGCATCCACGAGCATGTCGCGATAGGCAGTATCGCCGAAGGCCCGGGTAGCACCCATGGGTGCGATGGAGTTGACGGTGATCCCGTGGTTGCGGAGCTCGAAGGCGAGCGCCCAGGTGAGGCTGACGATGCCACCCTTGGCGGCGCCGTAGTTGGCTCGCCCTTCAGGGTTCCGCCATTGGCTGGATGAGGTGTTGATGATGCGGCCGTAGCCCTGCTCCATCATGACTGGGACAGCGTGATGGCAAGTGTTGAAGGTGCCCTTCAGGTGCACGCCAATGACATTGTCCCAGTCTTCCTCGGTTAGCTCCCAGAAGAGTTGGTGGCGAAAGATGCCGGCGTTGTTGACGAGTATGTCGAGCCGACCATAGTTGTCGACTGCGGCTGCGATGATACGGCCAGCGGCGGCGTAGTCAGCGACCGACTCGTAGTTGGCGACAGCCTCGCCACCACGTTCGCGAATCAAGGCGACGACTTCGTCGGCGGGGGCGCCTGTGCCGCCCGTTCCGTCTCGCTCAACGCCGAGGTCGTTGACGACGACGGAGGCTCCTTCAGCGGCGAGGGCGATGGCGTGTTCACGTCCTAGGCCCCTCCCTGCGCCGGTGACGATGGCTACGCGGCCTTTGAGCAGATCACCCATGCGTGTCCTCCTGGGATTGCGATCGGTGGGGTTATATCACGTCTCAAGATTCTACGGGCTCGTCGGAGGTCCGATTGTGGATGGCGGATGGGCGAGCCTCGAATCGCCGAACTCAAGGCCGCTAGGCGCTCCGGGGAGACGATGGGAAGGTAAGCGGTCCTTCGGCTGCGCTACGCTCTGCTCAGGAAACAGAGGGGCAGGGAGCTCCAGGGAGACGCCCTAGCGGCGGGGACGGTCGCCGCTGTCAAGGGTAATGGTGACCGGGCCATCGTTATCCAAGGCGACGTTCATGTGCGCTTGGAAAACGCCTGCCTGAACGGTGAGGCCGGTCGCTTTGAAGCGGTCGACGACAGTGGCGAACGTTGCGGCGGCGATCTCGGGGGCTGCAGCCTCGGTGAAGCTGGGGCGACGGCCCTTGCGGGTGTCGGCGTAGAGGGTGAATTGGCTGATGAGGAGGAGTTCTGCGCCGACGTCTAGGGCGGAGCGGTCAAATCGACCGGTGCCATCGTCAGCACCGGGAAAGATGCGGAGGTGGGCGATCTTGTCGACAAGGTAGGTGGTGTCTGCGGGGGTATCATCGCGGCCGACCCCGAGCAGGATAACGAGGCCAACGCCGATGGAGCCGACGGGGGCGCTATCACCGGCGAGCGTGACGCTGGCTTGTGTGACGCGCTGAACGACGGCGCGCATGGAGTTAATCGCTGGAGGGAGCGGAGGAGGAGGAAGAGCTGCTGCTGCTGGAGTTGTCGCTGCTGGAAGGCGACGAGATGCTTGAGCTCTCGGAGCTGATGGAGGCTGACGTGGAGGAGTCAGAGGACGAGTCCGACGAATCTGACGATGACGAACTGGACGAAGACCCGGTGGAGGTGTTGGCTCCGCCGCTGGATTTCTCTTTCCGCGCGTAGTCAGTGGTATAGAACCCGGACCCCTTGTAAATCACCGGGGGGGCGTGGAACTGGCGCCTAGCAATGTGCTGGCACTTGGGGCATTCGTATCGGGGCTCACTGTTGAAGCTCTGCCGAACGTCGAATTCGTTCTTGCAGTTGTCGCAACGGTATCCGTAGGTAGGCACTGTAAATGTCGCTCCGGGTTAGCAGTCGACGCTGCCAACTGCTAATGAAGATAGCTGTTCAGGCGCTGAAATGTCAATAACACACACACTCGATAAGCTACTATTTGTCCTCTGAGTTGAGCGCCGTTTTGGTGGTTTTGCAGGTGGGTTACTCACATGATAAGATTCCGAACGGCCCAACGCGATGCGTAAGTACGGGCTGTGGAGTGCAAATGGCGTTCGTAACGATTCGAGATGGCGAACCCCCTGAGGGGATCGTAAGCCGGTTCAGGGCTGCCGTGACTCGTGGTGGAATCCTGAAGGAGCACAAGGACCGCAGGTTCTTCCGATCGAAGGGTGAGAAGGAACGTCTGGCCGCTAGGCGGTCCGCGCGCCGCCGTCGTCGTGTCACCGCCCGCTAGGCGGTAACTCGGCAGACAGCAAATCACAAAATAAAGCGTCCTTCTGACGAAGGACGCTTTATTTTGTGATTTGCTTCACACAGACCGCCCGCCCGCATGCTAGCATTCGTCCTCAACGCTTCCCTTTTTAGGTAGTCATGCGACCCCTCAGATTGGCCCTCGCTCAGATGAACCCTACCGTCGGCGACCTGATAGGTAACGCCGACCGTATCATCGCGCTGCTGGGCGAGGCGAAGGCCCAGCAGGCAGACCTGGTGGCGTTCCCCGAACTCGCTATCACGGGATATCCCCCCGAGGACCTACTCTTCAAGCCACAGTTCCTCGCTGAGACAGAGCTTCAGCTTGAGCGCATCGCAGCGGCGAGCGACGGGTTGGTTGTAGTCGTCGGCGCGCCACACCTGGTGGATGGGCCGGTGTTCAACGCCGCCAAGGCCGAGACGCCAGATGCGATGACGGGTGCTTTGTACAACGCGGCTGCGGTGCTTACGGCCGGGCATGTGCTGGGCAGGTACCACAAGATCTTCCTGCCCAACTATGGAGTTTTCGATGAGCGACGCTACTTCACGCAGGGTGACATATGCCCTGTTTACGAAATCAACGGTGTCAACGTTGGCGTGAACGTGTGCGAAGACATCTGGCATGACAACGGTCCAACGAACGTGCAACGGACGGCTGGGGCCGAGGTGATCCTCAACATCAACGCGTCGCCGTACCACCAGTTGAAAGGTGCGCAACGCGAGGCGATGTTATCCAAGCGTGCGACCGCCAATGGAGTATTCGTGGCGTACCTCAACACAGTGGGTGGCCAGGATGAGTTGGTGTTCGACGGCCAGAGCCTGGTGGTAGACCCGACGGGGGCAATAGTGGCTCGCGGTCCGCAGTTCGAGGAAGCACTACTTATGGTCGACGTTGACGCCGACGACGCCCACCCAGCGGCGGTCTCCACCGAAGGACTGGAACCCGTGGGTCGCGCGACGAACGTCCACATCTCGCCGAGGGACAGCACGCGTGTGCGCCAGCCGGTCACGGCGCCGATGGCGGAGCCGCTCGACGAGCTCACCGAGGTGTATCGAGCGTTGGTGACAGGCACGCGGGACTACGTGCGGAAGAGCGGGTTCCCAGGTGCGATTATCGGTCTGTCGGGCGGCATCGACTCAGCGCTGACGGTGGCTATCGCTGCTGAAGCGCTGGGGCCAGAGAATGTCACGGCGTTCTTCATGCCATCCCAGTACACGAAAGATCAGTCGAACAACGACTCGGTGAAGCTCACGGCCAATCTAGGCGTGCGTTTGGTGACGCTGCCCATCAAGAATCTGTTCGATCAGTACTTAGATGAGCTGGCACCCCTGTTCCAGGGTCGCCAGGCGGACACCACCGAAGAGAATCTGCAGGCCCGCATCCGTGGCAATATGCTGATGGCGGCCTCGAACAAGTTCGGCTGGATCGTGCTGACGACCGGAAACAAGAGCGAGATGGCGACGGGCTATGCGACGCTCTACGGCGATATGGCGGGCGGGTTCGCGGTGATCAAAGACGTACCCAAGATGCTGGTGACGGCGCTCGCGCGGCACGTGAATGTGCTGGCAGACCGCGAGGTCATTCCTGAGTCGATTATCGTGCGTCCACCCACAGCTGAGTTGCGGCCCAATCAGGAGGACGAGGATTCTCTGCCGCCGTATTCGGTGCTTGATCCGATCATCGAGGCATATGTGGAGCACGACTGGCACGTGTCGGAGATGCTTGAGGCTGGAATGCCGGCGGATGCGGTGGAGCTGACGATGCGCCTGGTGGACCGCAGCGAGTACAAGCGGCGGCAGGCCCCACCAGGCGTCAAAATAACGCGGCGCAATTTCGGCCGCGATCGGCGTCTTCCGCTGGTCAACCAATACCGGCCATCTGCCAAGCTCTAGACCAATCTCACAGATCCGTGGGAAACAGTGTCATTTGCGGGTTGCGATTAGAACATCTGTTCCCTCACACTTGGCGCTACCGCGCGCTAGATTCTCTATGTGGTAAAGTATTCTTCGGTAGTGGCGGTAGAGAGACGAGGCCAAAGTGTCTGAGAAGGAACAAGCATTAGAGCTGGCCCTCGGTCAAATTGAACGCCAATTCGGTCGTGGCTCGATTATGCGCATGGGTGAAGTAGCCCAGGCCATGAAAGTGGAGGCGATTCCAACTGGCTCCATCTCCTTGGATCTCGCATTAGGCGTCGGCGGCATACCCCGCGGCCGCATCGTGGAGATCTACGGAGCAGAGTCGGCGGGGAAATCCACCCTCTGTCACCACATTGTTGCTGAGGCGCAGCGCCTTGGCGGCACCGCCGCATACATCGATGCGGAACACGCGATGGACCCGGTCTACGCTGGCAAGTGTGGCGTGGATACCGAAAATCTCTTGATTTCCCAGCCGGATTCAGCGGAGCAGGCACTCGAAATCGTCGAGTACCTGGTGCGCAGTGGCGCGCTTGACGTTGTCGTGATTGACAGCGTTGCGGCGCTAGCGCCACGGGCCGAGCTTGAGGGCGACATGGGTGACGCTCATGTCGGTCTTCAGGCGCGACTCATGTCACAAGCACTGCGCAAATTGACAGCGGCAACGCACCACTCAAACACAGCGGTGGTTTTCGTCAATCAGCTTCGCGAGAAGGTCGGTGTTTTCTTCGGTAGCCCCGAAGTCACGCCAGGGGGACGGGCCCTCAAGTTCTACAGTTCAGTGCGCATCGACTTGCGGCGTATCGAGACCATCAAGCAACAGACCGAAGCGGTTGGCAATCGAGTCCGAGCCAAGGTCGTGAAGAACAAAGTTGCGCCTCCGTTCAAACAGGCGGAGTTCGACATCATGTTCTCGCTTGGCATCAGCAAATCAGGTGACCTTTTGGACCTGGGTACGGAGATGGGCATCCTCCGGAAATCCGGAGCGAACTACTCGTTCGGTGAGACCCGTCTTGGCCAGGGCCGAGAAAAGTCCAAAGAGTTCCTCAACACGAACCCCGAGATCGCGCAGGCTTTGGAACGCCAGATACGCGGACTTGACGATGCGTCAGCGGAATCCAACGGTCACAGCACCGAGGCGGTCGCTGATCTCCCAGAACTCGAAGGGGTGCCAGTAGGCACTTCCTAGAGCCTGACCACGTAGACGCTCAGGCCTGAGCCCCGTTTCGATAGTGCCACCACCGCCAATATTGGCCGGTGGTGGCACCCGTTAAGCGCTAGCACGAACCCGTCGAGCACGGCCGAGACGTAGCCGGTACCAACGTTGGACAGGTAGACGCTAGGTAGAAGGAGTCACGAGGGGCCGGCCCCAGATAACGCGCCGAGAAATTGGTGCATGAATCCGGTAACGGTTCCGCCCGTCCGATCCCGAAGGCCGGGAAGCGAGCGCAGGTGGGACAGAAAGAGAGAATCCATGGACGCTATTATTGCAGTGATTGCCGCAGTCGTTGGGATAGGAGTTGGTGTCGGTGCAGGGTTCGTCGTCAAGAACGCGATGCTGAAACGCGATGCCGATTCCGCAGGTTCAGTGGCAGAGCGAATCATCAGTGAAGCAGAGGATGGCAAGAAGAGAACTCTGCTTGAAGCTAAAGAGGAGGCGCTCCAGGAGCGTCGGAATGCAGAGAACGACATCCGGGACCGCCGACGAGAGGCTCAGCGCGCCGAAGACCGGCTTACGACCCGTGAAGAGAGCCTGGACAAGCGCGAGGACAGTCAGGACAAGCGCCAAGAAACGATTGAACTGCGCGAGGACCGACTCACGGACCGTGAGCAGGAAGCCGAAGAGGCTCGCGACCAGGCCGAGGCGCTCAAGGTGGAGCAGGGCACGAAGCTGGAAGCGATTGCTGGTCTGACGATCACTGAGGCAAAAGATCAGATTATGCAGACCGCTGAGGGTGAGATGGAGCACGAGCTCGCCAAGCGATATTACAATCTCGAACAGCAGATGCTGGCAGAGGTGGACGATAAGGCGAAGAAGGTGATCTCGCTGGCGATCCAGCGACTTGCAGCCGACGTGACGTCAGAGACGACGACATCGATCGTGCCGCTGCCGAGCGACGAGATGAAGGGACGATTGATCGGTCGCGAGGGCCGCAATATCAGGGCAATCGAGGCGGCGACGGGAGTGGATCTGATCATCGACGATACACCGGAAGCGATAACTATCTCGTGCTTCGAGCCGGTACGCAGGGAGGTGGCTCGCCTCGCGCTGACATCGCTCATCCAAGACGGACGTATCCACCCGGCACGCATCGAGGAGTCGGTGGAGAAGGCTCAGCAGGAAGTCGACGAGGCGATGCGCCGCGCCGGCGAGCAAGCGGTGCTCGACGCAGCGGTGCACGGTCTGCACCCGGACCTGATCAAGTTAATCGGGCGCTTGCAGTTCCGGACGAGCTACGGCGAGAACATTCTCCAGCACTCGGTGGAGGTTTCCAGGATCTGTGGCATGTTGGCCACCGAGATCGAGGCCAACGTCGAGGTGGCGAAGGCGGGCGGTCTGTTGCATGACATCGGCAAGGCCCTCGACCACGAGTTCGAGGGTTCGCACATCGAGCTGGGTGACGAGATCGCAGACCGATACCACCTGCCCGCAGCGGTGAAGGCGGCCATCTCCGAGCACCACGACGACGATCGCGGGTCGGTAGAGGCGTTCCTGGTTGCCGCGGCGGACGCGATGAGCGCAGCACGGCCTGGATCCCGCCGCGACACGGTGGAGCTATACCTGAAGCGGCTCGAGGCCCTGGAGGACGTGGCGAATAGCTTTCCCGGTGTGGAGCGCTCGTTCGCAATCCAGGCAGGGCGTGAGGTGCGGATCCTGGTGGAGCCTGAACAAATCGACGACATCGGCGCGTCGAACCTGGCCAGGAACGTGGTAAAGAAGATTGAGGAAAATCTGGTCTACCCTGGCCAGATTAAAGTGACGGTGGTCCGCGAGACCCGCGCCACCGAAACCGCCAAATAAGCGGCGGAGTGCCATGTCCTCGCACGGTGGGGGCTGCCGTTGGGCTGTGGCGGACGTTTGGTGCAGCAAATGCGAGGGATTCGCTTGGCGCCAGTGGCTCAGCGAATCCCTTGGTGAAACAGCAGATCGAAAGCAGAGCATGAAGATATTGATGGTTGGCGATGTGGTGGGTAAGCCAGGACGCAAGATGTTGCGACGCGTGCTTCCCGAGCTGAAGCGTGAGCTAGAGCTCGACTTCGTGGTCGTCAATGGCGAGAACGCGGCTGCGGGCTTCGGGCTGACGGAGGGAACGGCGGATGAGATATTCGATGCGGGCGCGAATGTGATTTCCGGTGGCAATCACACGTTCGATCAGAGGGATTTCATTCCCGCGTTGGACGGTGAGTGGCCGGTGTTACGCCCCGCGAATTACCCGGAGGGTACGCCTGGCCGGGGAATCGCTCGCGTGGGCAAAGTGGCGGTGATTAACGTGCAGGGGCGCGTGTTCATGCCCGAGGGACTGGATTCGCCGTTCATCGTTGCGAATCGGTTGATTGAGGAGATGGAAGGCGATCCGCCGTTGGTGACGTTGGTGGATTTCCATACGGAAGCGACCTCCGAGCAAGCCGCCCTTGGGTGGTACCTGGACGGCCGAGTAACGGCGGTCGTGGGTACGCACACGCACGTGGGAACAGCCGACACGAAGATCCTGCCTCGCGGGACGGCGTTCGTGACTGACCTCGGCATGACCGGCCCGGTAAATTCGGTGATCGGTAGCCGCGTGGAAGACGTGCTGGGACGGTTCCTGACGGCTATGCCGCGCAGGCTGAACGTAGCGGACGAACCAGGCCCCGCACAGTTCAACGCCGTGATGATTGATGTGGATGAGCGCTCAGGACTGGCGAAGAGCATCGAGCGTGTCGACCGGTTCCTGGATCTTAGAGAGGACTGACGGAGAGACGCCTGAGAGAACGGCGCCTAAACGATGAGCAAGATAGCGAGGATTAGCGTTTGAAGATAGATCTGCACATGCACACGACGTACTCGGACGGCAAGCTGACGCCGACTGAGCTCATACGTTTGCTTCACGACCGTGGCCTAGATATCGCTGCGGTGTCGGATCATGATTCGATGGAGGGCATCACGGAGGCGCTGGAAGCCGCTGAGGCGTACCCAGACCTGCGTATCGTCCCTGCGGTCGAAATCAGCGCGGACCACCCTACCGACCCCAAGGGCGACGTCCACGTGTTGGGGTACTTCCTGGACCATCACCACGCCGAACTCGGAAGGACGTTGGCGTCGTTCCGGGACAACCGCTTGTACCGTGGCGAGAAAATGGTGGAACGCCTGAACGAACTCGGCTACAAAGTCGAGTGGGAGCACGTTTTGGAGATCGCCGGGAAAGCGGGGATCGGTCGGCCGCACGTCGCGCAAGCGTTGGTGGACGGAGGGTATATCGCGCAGATCAAAGACGCGTTCGACGGCATCCTCAACGACGACGGTGTGGCGTTCGTGGACAGGCCGCATATCTCGATGGTCGAATCGGCAGCGTTGATACGTGCTGCCGGTGGCGTGGCGGTGCTTGCGCACCCGGTATTCATCCCAGACTACGAGACGTTACTCCCACAGATAGAGGGGATGGGATTCGTGGGCTTCGAGGTCCACTACGGCGACTTCGACACTGAACTCCGCTCCTCATTGCTGGCGCTCGCTACTCAGTACCACATGCTGCCCTGCGGGGGAAGCGATTATCACGCGATGGGCCACGCGGGCGAGCACCTGCCTGGTACGGCTGGCCCTCCCCTAGAGGTATTCGAGGAGCTAGAGCGCCGAGCCATGGTCGGTCGTGCGTCGTAGCGCTCACGAGTAACGATGGATGAAAGCATTGCGATAGCTGGTGTATTGGCGTACGGGTACCTGCTGGGGTCGATTCCCATCTCCTACGTCATCGCCCGGCTGGTCAAAGGCGTAGATCTGCGCAAGGTGGGCAGCGGCACGGTTGGCGCGTCGAACGTTTGGTACAACGTGGGACACGCTTGGATATTCCCTGTCGGTGTGTTCGACGTGTTCGTGAAGGGGATGACCCCTGCCCTGCTGGCGCGGGCATTCGATCTGGAGCTGGGACCGCAGGTAGGGGCGTCTTTGCTAGCGATCATAGGACATAATTGGCCCGTGTATCTAAAGTTTCGAGGGGGGCGTGGTGTAGCACCGACGGTCGGCGTACTGTTATCGCTAGGGCGCTTGGAATTGGCGGTGTTCCTCGTGATGGCGACGGCGGGCTGGCAGCTTACGCAGTCGGCAGCGGTGTGGGTGCTGATAGCGTTCGGCTCACTGCCGTTGCTGGCACTTTGGTGGGGCCGTCCTGCGGAAATCGTTGGTCTGATGGCAGGAGTACTTCTAATCACCGGCGGTAAGCGACTTGCATCCAACTCTCTGAGTAGCCCCGGCGTGCCGTTCCCCCGGCTGATGCTGAACCGATTGTTGTTCGACCGCGACATCGCGGACCACGACGCTTGGATCAGACGCAATACGGCGTCCGAATGAGCACAGGTAAGGATGCGCAGCACGAGGCCAGACCGACGGGCTTTGGGTCTCCGGACTTTTAGAAGGATGTATGGCGACTGAGGCGTGTCATTGGCACCCGGACCGCGAGACGGGCCTGCATTGCAGCAGGTGCGGAAAGGCGATCTGCGTGGAATGCCTGCGCCAGCACCCGGTGGGCATCAGGTGCAAGGAGTGCACAGTCGAGGCGCGCTTGCCGGTGTTCCAGGTGTCGCGCGCGTATTACGTGAAGGGAATCTCGGCGGCGCTGGGGCTTGGTTTCGCGGGGTTGATCGCCCTGGGCGTGATCTCTCAGATCATTCCGGCTGCAGGGTTCTTTTTCTTCATTCTGATGGGCGGGCTAGGCTACGCCATCGGCGAAGGCGTGGGCTATGCGGTCAACCGTCGCAGAGGACGTCCGTACCAGTACATGGCACTCGGCGGCGTGCTGCTGGCGACGGCGCCTATAGCGCTGTTCAGTCTTTTGGCGCTGAGTATCGGGGCGCTGCTGAATCTCGTTGGCATAGGGATCGCGCTCAGCGTTGCCTGGCAACGACGCGCGCCCTAAGCAGACAGGGCGGAAAGAGGGCTGCCGCTTGGTGACGGCGGGGCGTTCCCTACGGCGTGGGGAGGCTGGGGGACGGCAGACGTGTCACGCTGGTAAACTGGCGAATAGTGCGGGCGTAGCTCAGTGGTAGAGCTTCTGCTTCCCAAGCAGACGGCCGTGGGTTCGATCCCCATCGCCCGCTCCATTTTTCTTTTCCATTGGTGAGCTGACCGTGAGGCCTCTCGGTTGTCGACGGCGATCTCCGGTCTCGGTTCCGTCTCTCACCGTCCTTATTGCCCCGCATCAACGCCAAAGGATCGTTCCCTACACGTGACAGACCAACACCACAGCGGATTCGTAGCTATCGTCGGGCGGGCAAACGTTGGCAAGTCCACGCTGATGAACGCGTTGATTGGCCAGAAGCTCTCCATCGTTAGCCCCAAGCCGCACACCACCCGGCACAAGTTGCTGGGGGTACTGAATGGCGACGATTTCCAGGTGGCGCTACTGGACACGCCAGGCTTCCTCCGCAATGGGCGGGATCAGCTGGACGCCGCGATGTCCCGGCAGATGGCGTCGGCGCTCGCGGACGCTGATCTGGCGTTGCTCGTGGTGGAGCCTCGCATGCCAGGCGACGTGGAGATCCACCTGATGGAGCAACTGGCGAAGGCAAAGACACCCGCCATCCTGGTGCTGAACAAGGTCGATAGCGTGGCGAAGTTCAAGCTGCTGCCCATCATGCAGCACTACTCGGACGCGCTATCATTCCGGGAGATCGTCCCAGTATCAGGGCTTGAGGGTGATGGACTGGGTACGCTGCTGGAGCAGATCGTCGGGCACCTGCCTGAGCAGGAGGCAATCTTCCCGCCAAACATGCTGACCGATCGCTCGATGAGTTTCGTATGCGCGGAGATCATTCGCGAGAAGGTTTTCCTGCTCTACGAACACGAGATTCCGTACGACGTCGCTGTCGAGATCGACGAGTATGCCGAGCGCGAGGGCACGCAGCCGGACCTCGTGCGCGCGACAATCTATGTGGACAAGCATTCACAGAAGCGACTGCTGATCGGCACGGGTGGCCAGGCGCTGAAAGAGGTGGGCACGCTGGCGCGCGAGGAGATCGTGCAAATCGTCGAACGTCCCGTGTTCGTGGAGCTGTGGGTGAAGGTGAACCCGAAGTGGCGCCGCAAGGCGGGATTTATCCAGCGCACCCTTTGACGTGCGTGGTGAAGCGAGATCGCGTGCAGGCGTCGCTGGGTGCTACGTGCCAGACGCACTTAGCAGGAACCGGGGGTCTCAGAAACAAGCTAGATTGTGCCCACCCACCCCACCCATGGTTGCTGCTCCTCACGCTGTGCCACTGAACTGGGTCGAGCTATTGCAGCCGAAAGCGACCAAGGAACAGGTCTTCGCTCACATCATCGCCCACGAGAAACTGATCCAATGATTTCTATCCCCCTGTTCATAGCAGCTGCACTGGCTATGTTTGCTTCTGCGACGGTACAGGGTGCGACGGGCTTCGGGTTCGTGATTGTGGCGGCGCCGGTGCTGACGAGCTTCATGGCACCAACACTGGCGGTGCCAGTGCTGGTGGTTGAGGGCTTCGTCATGACCCTGATCCTGATGTCCCGCGTGTACCGTGACGCTCGCCCGAAGCACATAGCTGTCCTGTCGCTGTTCGGGGTGGCGTTCATCCCGCTGGGCACGTTGCTGCTGGTGACACTGGACGAGAACGTCATCAAGGTGATGCTAGGGGTCGTGGTAGGAGTGACGGCAGCGGTGATGCTGGGCGGGTTCCAGCGCACAGCCGGCAATGAGCATCTGGCATCGGTGCCGGTGGGCATGGTGAGCGGATTGCTGATGGGTTCGACGGGGCTCGCGGGTGCGCCGGTAATCCTGTTCTTCGCAAACCAAGGCATCGACCCACGTCAGTTCCGAGCGAACATCACCACCTACCTGCTCGTGGTAGGGCTGTTCGCGTTACCGAGCTTCCTGATCGCTGGCGTACTGACACGGGATGTGTTGGTGCTCTCGGCGGCACTGACGCCGGGGGCTGTGGCGGGGCTCTTCACGGGAATCTGGTTGTCTCGCCACATATCGACGGTGCTATTCAAGCGGCTAGCGCTAATAGTGGTGCTGGTGGCAGCGGGCGCCGCCGTGGTGTCCGGCGTGGCGGGGTTCTAGTCAATCTCTCTAGCCGACTAGATCCTGCAGCAGGGACTTGGGCCATCCCACCGCCAGGAGGGCATCGTCGAGCGTGCCCTCCTGGCGTGCCGCCTCCACGATCGTCGATAGGGTCTGCGGGCGCTCGAGGGTAGGCTCAGCGGGCTCGTGTGCGCGGTACGCGGCGCGGTTGAGCTTGGCGTGGGAACGCCGATAGCTAGCCTCCGCGATGAGGCCCAAGCCGTAGCCACGCTTGACGAGCGCCGCCATGGGCACGCCCCACATGCGCTTCAAGTCCATCAGTGTGGGCTCGGTGATGCGCAGCGACGAGAATTCGAGTGCACGGCGCGGCATGAGGAATGCGAGCGCGAAGGTTTCAGCCTGGCGCTCGGCGCTAGCAGTGCCAACGTCCTGGGACGTGTGCATGATGAGGTGCCCAAGCTCGTGGGCGGCGTCGAGCCTGGGCTGGGCTGGCATGCCTACGCTTGCTACTGGAAACAGCCACGGTACGTTGCCAATCCACGTAGAGAACGACCCGGTGCGCGCTGGTTTGTCGTTGATGGGTGCGACGACGATGTGGTGCTGCTCCATCAGTGCCGTCAGGTCATCGATCGGATGGTTGCCGAGATCCCAGTCAACTCGGATGCCTTCGGCGACAAGCTCCAGCTCATCGACGGTCCCAACTGAGAGGCGCAGGCGAGGGATTCTGCCCGGCAAGTCATCGTCGCGGGGCCGCAACTGGGCGTACAACTCACCGAGCAAGCCCGCCATGGCCGCAGAGCGCCGGTAGGCGGTCTGCGGCGCGGCCCGGTCTGGCCGGAAGAAAGCGTGGGCCAGCGCGGGCACGTTGGGCAGGCGGAAGAACACGGGCGGCAGAGACAGGGCCGCTGCGAGCGTACGCCAGGCGCGTCGCTGAGGTTGGATTTTTTCGCCTCATACTGGCCAACGGCAGCAGCAGACTTGTCGATGGCAACGGCAAGCTCAGCGCGGGTCAGCCCACGCAGCTCGCGGGCCAGCTTCAGTCTATCGGGCTCCCAGGACCGATCCGGCTCCCATTGCTGAGAGCGTTGCCCCTCTACCAACGGATCACCTCGCACTATCGCGAATCCTGTCAGAACGCGGGCATTGTCCCTTAATAACCGCGTTCCTTACATCTTTGGCGCTGGGAAATAAAGCGAACGGCGGGTGGGGACCGCGCAAACGCGCTGCATTATCTCGCCGCTACAAGATCCCTCGTAGCCTGCGGCTCGTGCCGCAATGGCAACAGAAGGGGCGAGCATATGGTCGCCCCTTCTTGATTCAGACCTGGTTCGAGAGTGCTGTGGCAGCGCGGCGGCACCGGCGATGCGGAGGCCTAGATCGCCTCCTAGCGACGCCGGGCCGGAGGCGAACCGGGGCCGAATCCCTCGATCTCCTCGGAGGTACCGTCCCAGCCCGCGATGGCGTCGACATGGTCGCGCTCCTCGTTGGTCATCACCCAATCACCGGCTGTGGCGTTAGCTTCAACCTGCTCGATGGTCATGGCACCGGCGATGACGGAGCTCACTGAGGGGTGCGCGAGGAGCCACGAGAAGGCCAGCTCGAGAATCGTGTGACCGTTCTCACCGGCGTAGGCGTCGAGCTTGCTGAGTGTGTCACGCGCGGCATCGTCGCCCTGGAGTTGACCCACCATGCGCCGAGTGCTCTCAGCGGGCGTGTCAGTGGCCTTGTACTTGCCGGTGAGCCAGCCGCCAGCCAGCGGGAAGTACGGCAGGAATCCGACGTTCGCTGCGGTGCAGAACGGCAGCAACTCCAGCTCCACCTGGCGGCGGAACAGGTTGTAGTAGTTCTGCGAGGACACCATGCGGACCCAGCCGTTGTTCTCCGACGCAGCGTCCGCGTGGGCGTGGCGCCAGCCGGCGTAGTTGCACTCACCGATATAGCGGACCTTGCCCGCCGTCACCAGGTCGTTCATAGGACCCAGGATCTCCTCCTGCGGCACGTCATCGCCCGGATAGTGGATCTGGTAGAGGTCAACGTAATCGGTCTGTAGTGCGGCCAGGCTCTCGTCGATCTTGCGGTTGACGCGGTCGGTGATGGACTCACCCTCCAGCTTAGCGATGTTGAACTTGGTGGCGAGGATCGCCTCGCTGCGGCGTGTCTTGAGGGCCTTGCCAATGTGGACCTCGCTCTGACCACCGCCGTACATGTCCGCGGTGTCGATGAGGTTGATGCCCACGTCCAGGCACTTGTTGATTACCTTGGCGCTCTCTGCGGGATCCGAGATTCGCTGAGGGTTGCCGAAGTTGTTGGTTCCAAGGCCGATGACCGACACGTTGAGGTCAGACGAGCCAAGCTTTCGATACTGCATGGGTTACTCCGGTACGAGAAAAGTGTGTGGCTGCATGATAAGCCCGGGGCTCATTGGTAGGCGAGTCGGGTGTGGCGTGGGGGTGGGCATATGGCGTCACTGAATCACATGGCCGGGATGCCCCTAGCACGGTGGAGGCTCAAGCCTGGATGAGGTCGGTGCGAGCCCTCGGATCGCCGGACTGAAGGTCGCTCGGCACTCCGGGGAGGAGCGGTGAGGAACTTTCAAGTGAGGGGGGGATGGTTGGGGTAATATCCGCGATGTTGGTATGCGGAAACTACGATTCGGGGAGAAGGTATGAAGCTGACGTTCATCGGTCTCGGACTCATGGGTAAGCCCATGGCTATCAATCACGCGAAGAGCGGGATCGACCTGACGGTCGTCAACCGCAGTCAGGAGAAGGTCCAGGAGCTGGAGGGCATGGGCGCGAAGGCCGGCGGGACTCCCGCTCAGGCGTCCGCGGACGCCGATGTGGTGGCGCTGTGCCTGCAGGGCGAGGAAACGATCGAGCTGGTGCTCACGGGCGACGATGGTGTGCTGTCGACGGCGCGTCCGGGGACGATCGTTGTCGATCACAGCACCATCCATCCCGAGACGGCGAAGCGCTTCGCGGACATCTGCGCCGCGCACGACGTGACGTACCTGGATGCACCCGTATCGGGCACGGGTCAGGTCGCGTGGGATGGTCGGCTGACGATCATGGTGGGTGGCGATGCGGCAGCGTTTAAGAAGATCAAGCCGCTGTTGGAGCCGGTGAGCGTGGGGGCACACCTGATGGGCCCGGTGGGCAGCGGGAACGTCACCAAGCTGATGAACAACATGATCGGCGACGTGAACCAGATCATCATCATGGAGACGTTCGCGCTGGCAGCCGCGCTCAAGCTGGACATGAACTCGCTGTTCACCGTATTACGGTCGGCCTCAGCCGACAGCCGTCAGCTGGGGCGCATCGGACCCAAGCTGCTGGCACGCGACTTCGATAGCCAGTCGTCGCACCTGGCGGGGCACCACACATCCCAAGGCCACATGCGATGGCTCGCTGAGCAGGTCGGGCTGAACCTGCCACTGCGCGCGGTGGCAGAGGACTTCTGGAAGCGCGGCATCGACGCAGGCTTCGGCCCAGGCGACCCTATCGAGTCCGTCAAGATGCTAGAGGCGCAGACGGGCGTTGAGGTGCGCGGGAGCTAGGCGCGGGCCTTGGCAGCTTCGGCAAGCGCCGTCCCGACCCCTTCGCCAGTCTCCAGTAGTATTTCAGGCCCACAAGCGAGTCCCCAAGCACCTTGCCGAACTTCGTGGAAAACTCGAAGTGCGCGGTCATGTGAACTTCGCGAACGAAAACAGGCATGCTTTCTCCCTATCTATTGCAGATTGAGCCGCGCCGCGCTGGAGGTGTGACACACGTTGAGATGCGGGGGGGGGGGGATGCCAAACGCCCATAGACGGCGCTGGTAAAGTGGATTGGTGGCTACTGCACACCTGCATCCGTTGGTTCGGGAGTGGTTCCAGCGACGCTTTGGGGCGCCGACGGAGGCGCAGGCACAGGGCTGGCCAGCGATTGCGTCGGGGCAGCACACGCTAATCGCGGCGCCGACGGGGTCAGGTAAGACGTTGGCGGCGTTCCTCACGGCGCTGGATGGATTGATCCAGCAGGCGTTGTCCCCCGAGGGACTGGCCGACGGTACGCAGGTGGTGTACGTGTCGCCGCTGAAGGCACTAGCGAACGATATCCAACGCAATCTGATCGAGCCGCTAGCAGAGATCACGGCGCTCGCCGAGGAGGCGGGCACACCGTTGCCTGAGATCCGCGTGGCGGTGCGTACGGGCGATACGACACCGGCTGAACGAGCGCAGATGATCAAGCATCCCGCACACGTGCTCATTACGACGCCCGAGTCGCTGTTCATTCTGCTGACGTCGGAGCGTGGGCGCGTCCCGCTGAAGTCGGTGCGCACTCTGATTATAGACGAGCTACACGCACTGGTGCCCAACAAACGTGGGTCGCACGTGGCGCTGACGGTGGAGCGTCTGTGTCGGCTGGCGGAGCAACCAGTGACCCGCATAGGGTTATCGGCGACACAGAAGCCCATCAAGGAGATTGCGCGCTTTCTGACGGGTACGCCGTCTCGTCAGTCGTCTCCCTCGCAGGGAGGCGAAGTTGGCCCATCCCCAGCGGTGACCATCGTGAATACAGGGCACCGGCGGACGATGGACCTGTCCATCGAGTTACCAAAGAATTTCGAGATGGGGCCGATCGCGACTCACGAGCAGTGGGCGCAAACGCTGGACGAGATGGCGGAGCTGATAAAACTGCATCGGACGACGCTCCTGTTCGTGAACACGCGACGGCTGGTGGAGCGCGTTGCGCACCTCTTGTCGGAGCGCCTGGGCGAGGAGAACGTGGTAGCACACCACGGATCGCTCTCGAAAGAGACTCGGTTCGACGCGGAGCAGCGCCTGAAGGCGGGATCGGTCCAGGTATGCGTGGCCACGGCGTCGCTCGAGCTGGGTATCGACGTAGGTGATGTGGAGCTGGTGTGCCAGATCGGCTCGCCGCGCAATATCGGCGTGGCACTGCAGCGCGTGGGCCGCTCGGGTCACTGGCTCGGTGGCACACCGAAGGGACGCTTCTATCCCCTGACGCGCGACGAGATGGTGGAGACGGTGGCGCTGCTACGCGCCATCAACCAGGGGAAGCTCGACGCGTTGACGATCCCCCCTTGGCCACTGGACGTACTGGCCCAACAGATCGTCGCAACCGCCGTCACTGAGGACTGGCAGGAAGACGACCTGTTCGAGCTGATGACCAGTGCATACCCCTACCACGCACTCCCCCGCGAGCGCTTCGACGACGTGATCGAGATGCTGTCGGATGGTGTGGCGACGCGCTGGGGACGGAGCTCGGCGTACCTCCATCGAGACAGTGTCAATCACAAGGTGAAGGCGCGCCGAGGTGCGCGTATCGCCTCAGTGACGTCGGGAGGGGCGATCCCCGATACGGCGGACTACCGGGTGATCTCGGAGTCGGACGGTGGAATGGTCGGCACAGTGAACGAGGATTTCGCCATCGAAAGCATGGCAGGCGACGTGTTCCTTCTGGGCAACACGCCATGGAAGATCAGGCGCATCGAAGCAGGTGCGGTGCGCGTGGAGTCGGCGCACGGCATGGCGCCAACAATCCCCTTCTGGTTGGGGGAAGCCCCCGGACGCACGATCGAGCTGTCCGCCGAGGTCTCGGCGGTCCGGCAGGCCATCGACGAGCGCCTTCCGGTGCCTGATACGGCTGTGGCGTGGGTCATGGAACAGGGCGCGTCCCAAGAGGTGGCTCAGCAGACCGTGGAGTACATCGCTGAGGGCAAGCGGGTACTGGGCATCGTGCCCACGGGCGATCGGCTAGTGGCGGAGCGCTTCTTCGACGACGCTGGCGGCATGCAGCTGGTGATCCACTCGCCGTTGGGCGCCCGAATCAACCGTGCCTGGGGCCTGGCTCTCCGGAAGCGCTTCTGCGTTGGCTTCAACTTCGAGCTTCAGGCCGCAGCGACCGACGATGGCATCAACATCGCGCTAAGCCCACAGCATTCATTCCCGGTGGAGGAGGTGTTCAGGTACGTCAAGACACCAACGGCGAAAGAAACGCTGCTACAAGCGGTGCTTCAGGGGCCAATCTTCCCCATCCGTTGGCGATGGACGGCGTCGCGTTCGCTGGCACTGCTGCGGCAGGTGGGCGGCAAGCGTGTACCGACGCCGATTCAACGGATGCGGTCCGACGACTTGCTGGCTGCGGTATTCCCGGACGCTGCGGCGTGCCAGGACAACATGCCGGCGAGCGCTAACATCGTGCCGCCGGACCACCCGCTGGTGTTCGAGACGATTCGCGATTGCCTCACCGAGGCGCTGGATCTCGAGGGCATGCTGGAGGTGATCGGGCGCATCGAACGAGGTGAGATTGAGCTGTACGGCAAGGACACGGTCCAGCCGTCGGTGTTCTCACACCAACTGCTGAACGCGATGCCGTATGCCTTCCTGGACGACGCCCCACTGGAGGAACGCCGGGCACGCGCCGTGACGCTGCGCCGTGCACTACCCGAGGACGAGCGCGACCTGGGGACGTTGGACCCAGAAGCGATTACGACGGAGGAGGCGTACGCCTGGCCTCCGGTGCGTGACGCCGAAGAGCTGCACGACGCCCTGCTGTCGCTGAACGTGCTGACGGACCGCGACGTGGCCAAGCACACCGAGGACATCGGCGGATGGCAGTCGTGGTACGACGCGCTGGCCTCGCAGAGACGGGTGGAAACGCTGACCATCGACGGACATCCGTTCTGGGTGGCCGCGGAGCGCGCGCCGTTCGTGAAGGCAGCGTACCTGCTACCAACGGGGGCAGCCGCGACGGACGAAGACGACCCTGAGGTCGCTCAACTGACAGCAGTAATTGAAGTACTGCGAGGGCGCGTCGAATCGTCGGGGCCGTTCAGCGTCGCTGAGATGTCTGACCTTCTATCCATCGACTCGTCGCTCACCCACCAGGCGCTGCTGGCGCTGGAGCGCGAGGGTCTGGTGCTACGAGGGAAGTTCCGGCAGACCGCAACCGACGACGAGTACTGCGACAGGCGCATCCTGGCACGCATCAACCGCGCAACCGTTGGCAAGCTGCGCAAGGCGATCGAACCGGTGCCGGTGACGAGCCTGATCCGCTTCCTCCTGGAGTGGCAGCACGCTACTCCGGGCTCACGACTGACAGGCTATGCCGGGATCGTGGAGGTGGTCGGGCAGCTTCAGGGATTCGAGGCGGCCGCAGCAGGCTGGGAGAGCGCCCTCCTCCCCTACCGGCTGACTGATTTCAAGACAAGCACACTGGACGCCCTCTGCTTCGGCGGCGAGCTCGCATGGGGCAGGTTCGCTCGCCGGAACGGGGTCGAGCAGCCGGGGTCAGGCTTGTCCCGCAATGGGCCGGTGTCGATCGCACTGCGCGAGGACGTCAAGTGGCTGCTCGACGCGCCGAACGATGGGATAGAGTTACGCGGGGCGCCTGCCGATGTACGCGATTTCCTCGCATCACACGGTGCTTCGTTCATGCCTGATATCGTCACGGCCACCGGACGTATGCCGTCAGAGGTCAAGGACGCGGTGTGGGTGCTCGTGGCGGCAGGTATGGTCACCGCCGACGGCTTCGATGCGCTACGCGGGCTCGTAACGGGTATGACCAAGAAGGTCCAACGCCGTTCCCGGTTCACCCGACGTGGACACATCGGTACGCCATCAGGTCCCACCGGCAGCCGCTGGTCGCTGCTGACGCAGCCGTCCCCAACATCCCCCTCAGACCTACAAACCGACCTGGGCAGGGCGAACTCACGAATAACTCCGCCGAGCGAATGGGACAGGCAGGTGGGTCAAGGGTATACCGTTGTCGAGGCGCGGGCGGCGCAATTGTTGCGGCGGTATGGCGTCGTCACGCGGGAACTGGTCGCGCGTGAGCCGATGGCACCACCCTGGGGCCTGCTGGCGCGTGCGTACCGTCGCGCGGAAGCGCGCGGCGAAATACGAGGCGGACGTTTCGTGGCGGGCCTGATAGGCGAGCAATTCGCCCTACAAGAGGCGGTCGATGCCATGCGAGCGGTCAACCGGGTCGAACCAACCGGCGAGGTTGTCCGTATCTCAGCGTGCGACCCACTCAACCTCGTGGGCATCATCACGCCTGGCACGAGGGTGCCTGCAGTGCTCGGAAACGATGTCCTCTACCGCGACGGGGTGCCGGTGCAGGGAGACGCGACGGAGGACGTAGCGGCGAGCGCATAGGCGCCGGAATATGTTCTAGGCCCTCTTATCCGCGTCGGCTTCATCCGCCCTACGGTCACGGCCGAGGATTAGCTCAATCACCGACCCGACCTCCATGCAACCGACTCCACCGCTGGCGTAGAGCGACCCGGCAATCGTGCCGTCGGCCGCCACCAGAAACTCCATGGGCTGGGTGTAGTGTCCCCGACGGTCATTGCACCACTCAGGGAACAAAGCGGCGACATCTTCATCCGGAAGGCCAAAAGCGAGGGGAAACGTGAACCGGTTCGCCACTGCCATCGCTTGGACAGCCCCGATGGGATCGACCGAGGCCGCGATGACGGTTATTCCCAGCTCGGTCAGCTCTGGAAGCCTCTCCCGATAAGCCGCCAACTGGCGGCGACAATTCGTTCACCAGGTGCCTCGGTAGAACTGGAGCATCAAGAAGCGGGTGCGAATCGCCTCTGGCAGCGAGATAGAAGATCCGTCTATCAACCGCAGCATTAAGTGTGGCAGCGTATCCCCGATCGTCAGCCTGTCCACAGTACCTCCAAGCCAAGCGCGGGAATCGCACCATGCGCAAGAGGGACACGATTCCGCGTAAAACATCGGTCGCCACAGGCGTCCCAGGCCTGAGCTGCCTCGGCGATCAACCGAGGGATACGGGTATAGGGCGCGCTCTGCTAGAATCCGGCGCGGCCTACGAACTAGCGGGTCGAATCGCAATCGAGGGGAGCACCGATGACAGAAAGCCAACAAACTGGGAGTCTGGGTAAAGCCACTCCGTCCCATGCGCTGTGGGGATCCGACGTCATGGTCGACATCCTGCGAGCCTTGGGCATCAAGTACATCGCCCTGAACCCTGGCGCCTCGTATCGCGGCCTACATGACTCACTGGTCAACTACGGTAGCGGTGGGCCCGAAATGCTCATGTGCTCCCACGAGGAAATCGCGGTCGCCATCGCCAACGGCTACGGCCGCGTGACGGGCAAGCCTATGGCCACCGGATTGCACAACGTGGTCGGCCTTCAGCACGCTGCCATGGCCATATTCAACGCCTGGTGCGACCGGACGCCGATCTTGAACCTGGGAGGTGGCGGCCCGCAGAACACGACGAACCGGCGCTCCACGGACTGGGTCCACACAGCATTAGTCCAGGGTGCGTTGGTCCGTGATTTCGTGAAGTTTGACGACCAGCCGTTCAGCGTGGAGGCATCGATGGAATCGCTGTTGCGGGCCTACCGCATCGCGACAACCGCGCCGATGGGCCCTGTGTACGTCTGCTTGGACAGCGACGTGCAGGAGGAGCGCCTGGAGGAGCCCGCGCTGATCCCCGACGCGGCGATGTTCAAGGCGCCAGCTGCTCCGCGCGCGAATCTGGAAGCCCTTCGCGATGCGGCAATCATGCTCTCTGAGGCCAAGTGGCCAGTGATTGTCGCTGGCGAGGTCAGCCCGCATGGGACTGCTCTTGACGATCTGCGGGAGCTCGCCGAATTGCTGGGAGCACCGGTGATCGACACGAACCGGTTCAGCTTCCCCAACACACATGAGCTCGACGCCACCGAGGTCCGTGAGGCAGTGCTGAAGGACGCCGACGTCGTGTTGGCGCTGGACGTGCCGAGCCTTGGAGTGCCGCTTGGCCCGTCCGTCCGCGAACGTGGTGCGCTGCAGCCCGCGATAAGCGCCGACTGCAAGATTATCAACATCGGCATGTTTGAGTTCGAGAAGCAGAGCTGGGTCACGGACAACATGTGGCTCATGCCGGTGGCGAATCCCATCGCGGCAGCGACCACGGAGGCGATCCAAGAGCTGCTTATCATGTGCCGCGAGATGCGCGCCATGGGCGAGGACTTCACGGCGACCGCCGCCGCTCGGCGCACCAAGGTTGCGGCGTTGCACAACGAGGCCGCTCAGAAGAACGCGGACCGTGCGAAAGCAGAGTGGGGCTCAACACCCATCGCGGCCGGCCGCTTCTACGGTGAGCTCAAGGCGAAGCTGGCGGAGCGTGAGTGGGCGCTCGTCCACAGCCATGGCGGCCGGTGGAGGGGCATCCTCGATATCACGGAGCCTGACCACGAGCTGAGCGGCGGACGCGGGGGCGGCGTTGGCTCAGGCCTACCCACGGCCATCGGCGGTGCATTGGCCCACAAGGGCGACGGCAAGCTGTGCGTGGGTGTGTTCGGCGACGGTGATTTCTTCATGACCAATGGCGCGTTGTGGACGGCGGCCAAGTACGATATTCCGCTGCTGGCGCTGATTTACAACAACCGCTCATACTACAACGACGAGGACCACCAGGAGCGCATGGCCATCCGGCGTGACAGGCCGGTGGAGAATAAGGGCATCGGCATCAGGATCGAGGGTCCGGCGCCCGACTTCGCGATGCTAGCCAGGTCCCAGGGCGTAGCTGGTTTCGGTCCGGTGACAGACCCGAACGATCTGGCCAAGGTGTTGGAAGAGGCGATTAAAGTGGTGGAATCTGGCAAGCCCGCGGTTGTCGATATCCACACCACCGCCCGCTAAAGCGGGCATGGATAGATCCATAACTGCGACCGACGCTAGAGGCGGCGAGCGTGGGACGATTTTGGCGGGGACTCCAATGCTACGCAGGCCGGTGGGGGCTGGGCTCCCCTGCGGTTCGGACTCTAATCAACGAGAAGCCGATCCGATAAGGAGAGTCCCGTGTCGACCATAACCCTATCCCGAGTTATCAATCGACGGGTCGCAGAGCTATTCGCAGTCATCGCTAACGTCGGGAGCTATGCGGATTGGGAACCACCCTTTGAACTGGAACTAAAGGGATTTGGCAAGCAAGCACACGAGGTGCAGGACTGTGAGCAAGGCGTTCGCTTTTGTTCAGGGACCCGGGCCAAAGGTATGAGATCCGAAATCGAGAGAACCTTCGCTGCCGAAGGTGACACCACGCAAGTGGACTATGAGTTCATGCTTCGAGCCAAAGGCTTGATGAGAATTCTGAGCCCATTCGTGGGAGTCATGTCGCAGCGGATGCTGCGCAAGTCGGCGGCAGGGTTGCAGGAATACTGCGAACGAAAGTAATTCGCACGGTCGAAGGAGGCGACGATGCTACCACCCGAACTCGACAAAGAAACGTTCCTGATTCTGGCGCGCCAGGCGGGGTTCGACCCCGCTGACCCGCACCTAGATGATCTGTTCCCCGATGTTCAATTGATGCTGGCCCGCATGGACATGCTCTTCGACTCGCCGACGGATGGCCTTGAGCCGGGGTACCGCTCCCCAGGGACCAAGGCATAGCTATGGCAGACGTATCACTGACCGCCATGACCGTCGCAGAGTTGGCGGAACGCATCAAAGCGAGGGACGTATCACCGGTCGACGTGGCAGAGGCGTTCATCGAGCGGACGGCGGTGACGGAGCCCAAGCTGAACGCGTGGATAACGCAATTGCCCGATCAGGCGAGGGCCGCAGCGAAGCGGGCCGAGGCGGATATCGCGGCTGGCAATTACAAAGGCCCGTTGCACGGCATCCCTGTGGGCTTAAAGGACCTGTTCTGGACCAAGGGAGTGCGCACCACATCCGGGTCGGCCATCACCAAGGACTTCGTGCCGTCGGAGGATGCGACGGTGGTGACCAAGCTGCAGGAAGCTGGCGCGTACGTGTTCGGCAAGACGAACATGGTGGAGTACGCCTACGGAGGTTCCGAGCACAATGAGATTTTTGGTGCGCCGAAGAACCCGTGGGGACTCGAACACGTCACGGGTGGGTCCAGCAGCGGCTCTGGAGCAGCCGTGGCGGCGGGTCAGGTGCCCATAGCCCTAGGATCGGACACCGCGGGCTCTGTGCGCGCGCCAGCGGCGCTGTGCGGGCTCACCGGACACAAACCGACGTATGGGCTGATAAGCAGAACCGGCGTGTCGCCGCTGTCGTGGAGCATGGACCACGTTGGCCCGTTGGCGCACACCGCCGAGGATGTGGCCATCGCCATGAACGCGATGGTCGGCTACGACTCGAAGGATCCCGGTTCAGCAAACCACGCGCCCGAGAACTACGTGGCGGCGCTACGGAGCGACCTGAGCGGTCTCCGCATAGGCGTGCTCCAGGACGACTTCATCTGGGACGTTACGGTCCCCGAGGTCAAGGCCGCGTTCGACGATGCGGTGGCACAGATATCAGCGCTCGGTGCGGCAACGGAGTCGGTGTCCATCGGCAACTTAGAGCGTCTCGCGGCAGCCCAATCCACGATTACGACCGCGGAAGCGAATACGTACCACCACGAGATGATCCAGCGAGCACCTGAGCTGTACCACCCCGTGGTGCGCAGGCGCATCGAGGCGGGATTCTTCATGCCTGCCGCAGCATACGTCCAGGCGCAACGAGTACGGGCGCTGTTTGAAGAGCGCTACGCCAGCCTGTTCGAGACCTTCGACCTACTGATTGCACCTACGACTCCTTCACCAGCGCCGGAGGCCGACGGCCAGTCGATACGCCTACCCAACGGGGAGATGCCGTCGCGCGAAACTGTCCGGATCACGCGAATATTCAACCCGAACGGCCTTCCGGCGATATCGATGCCCACGGGATTCTCTGACCAAGGGCTACCGATGGCAGCACAACTGGTGGGCAAGCGCTTCAGTGATGGGCTGGTGATAGGCGCAGCACACGCCTACCAGCAAGCGACGGACTGGCACAAGCACAGGCCGTCGCTCTAGTCCATCTGCGGGCTAGGCGTTTACGATTGCCCCAAGGTCTTCGTTGGTCTCGGCGCAGGCAGGCAGCCGTCGCCCCTTGAAAAGCAGCGACCCTGCTTGCCTCCGCGCAGGTTGCGCCACCAGATAGCGTGCCTATTGGTGACGCACTCGACGATGCGTGCGTCAATGCCACAATAGGTGAACGGCACGTCAAAGATGCGTCCGCTGCGCCCGCCCTCGAAGTGCCTGATCGCGACGTACCAACTCAACAGCCGGTGCAGCCACGAGCGCAAGATGCGTAGGATCAACGGGTTGAGGCACGGGAATGCGAACGGCACGAAGCGGTTGATGAACCAGCGTCCGAAGGCCATGCGAGGCGTCTGCATGGCACGATTGCCTCCAATGACGGGAGGGTACCATGAAGTTCACGCGCATCACTGTACAGGCGGACCCGATGGGAGGCGAGCCTTGCATCAGGTCACTACGTATCCCAGTGACCACTGTCGTGGAACTGGTCGCGCAGGGCCTCACAGAAGACCAACTTCTCGCCGACTATTCTGACCTTAGAACGTCCAGACATACGCGAGGCGCTGCGGTTCGCCGCTGAAGGCGTCCGTGAGCGCACGCTGCCGCTTGCAGCGGCGAGTGAGATTCCTCGTCGATAACGCACTGTCGCCTCGGTTCGTAGACCATCTGCGATCCGCTCACCATGATGGCGGGCATGTCCGCGACTACGCCCTAGCGGCAGCAACAGATAGCGAGATCCTGATTCGCGGCGCCGCAGAGAACCGCATCATTGTTTCGGCCGACACCGATTGCGGAACCCCCTTGGCACTCCGTCAACAGGCCCTCCCGTCGTTCATCCTATTCAGGGACGATTCGCTCCGCCCGTCCGACCCGCACGCAGGGATCTTCTTAGAGGTGCGGGGAATCTGAAAGTCGAGCTACTGGCTGGGTGCATCGTCATGATAGAACGCGAGCGCGTTCGTGTCCGGTGCTTACCGATGGGCCGCTAGCCTACGCCTTGGCTGTGGTCCGCTTGCGGGGCGTAGCCTTGGCTTTCGCGGGGCCGGTCTTCTCGTTCTCAGCGGGTGCATCGCCGTTGGAGGCGAGCGCTTTCGGGCGAAGCGCCCGCTTGGGTTTGACTGGCGTGCCGCCGTGCTTGGCAAGCGCCTCACGCAGGTAGGCGGCGGTGTGGGACTCCGAGTGTGCAGCAACCGTCTCAGGCGTGCCCGTAACGACGACCTCGCCTCCGTGGGTACCCGCGCCGGGCCCCATGTCGATGACCCAATCGGCGTTCTTGATCATGTCCAGGTGGTGCTCAATGAGCAGCACCGAGTTGCCGCTGTCCACGAGCTTGTGCAGCACGCGCAGAAGGTGCGCGCAGTCGTCGAACGCTAGCCCGGTAGTGGGCTCGTCGAGAATGTACATGGTCTTACCGGTAGCGCGTTTAGAGAGCTCGGTAGCGAGCTTCACACGCTGGGCCTCACCGCCGCTGATGGTGGTAGCGGGCTGACCGAGGCGGATGTAGCCCAGACCTACGTCTTTGAGGGTCGCGAGCTTGGACTTGATCCTGGGCAGGGCGTCAAAGATCTCGTTCGCCTCGGTGACGGTCATCTCAAGGATGTCAGCGATGCTCTTGCCCTTGAACTTGATCTCCAACGCATCCTCGTTGTAACGGCGACCGTTGCAGACCTCGCACGGAACAGTGACGTCAGGAAGGAACTGCATCTGGATCTGCACATAGCCGTCACCTGAGCAGGCCTCGCATCGGCCACCCTTGACGTTGAAGGAGAATCTGCCTGGCAAGTACCCACGCGCCTTGGATTCCGGAATAGACGCGAACAGCTCGCGGATCGTGGTGAACACGCCGGTGTACGTGGCCGGGTTGGACCGTGGCGTGCGGCCAATGGGTGATTGGTCGATGTTCACCACTTTGTCGACATTATCCAGGCCGTCGACGCCATCGCTGGCGCCTGGGCGGTCCTTGGCTCGATAGAGCTGTTGCGCCAGCCACTTGTACAGCACTTCGTAGACAATGGTCGACTTGCCGGAGCCAGACACGCCGGTGACACAAACAAGTTCGCCTAGGGGGATGTCCAGCGTGACGTTGCGCAGATTGTTCTCTCTGGCCTTGCGGATGCGCAGCTTCTTGCCGTTGCCCTTCCTGCGGGTCATGGGCAGACTGATCTCACGTCGGCCGGATAGATAGGCACCCGTGAGCGATCCTTCAGCGCCTTCGATATCCTCGATGCTGCCTTCAGCGACAATCCATCCTCCGTGCTCGCCGGCGCCGGGGCCGAGGTCCACCAGGTAGTCAGCCTCACGCATCATGACTTCATCGTGCTCGACGATGATGACAGTATTGCCGATGTCACGCAGGTTCTTAAGCGTGCCTATGAGGCGTTCATTGTCGACAGGGTGCAGGCCGACCGATGGCTCATCGCAAACGTAGAGCACGCCCATGAGGCCGGAACCGATCTGGGTGGCGAGCCTGATCCGCTGGCCCTCACCCCCGCTGAGCGTGCCGGCCGACCGCGAGAGGCTGAGGTACTCCAGCCCCACGTTCAGCAGGAATCTCAAGCGTGAGTCGATCTCTTTGAGGATCTGGTCCGCGATGATGAGGTCACGTTCAGAGAATGAGGCCAGATCGCGGAACTTAGGCCAACGGGGCGCTATGGCGGGGCCCGAACCGCGCCCTTGTAGGGCCTGCGTCCATTCGATCGCATCACTCACTGAGAGGTCAGTGACCTGGATGATGCTACGGTCGGCGATGGTGACCGCGACCGATTGGGGCTGGAGACGGTTGCCGTCACACGCGTCGCACGGCAGTGTCATCATGTAGCGTTCGATCTCGTTGCGCATGTAGTCGGACTGCGTATCGCGGTAGCGACGCTCGAGGTTGGGGATCACACCTTCGAACGAGGTGTCCCACTCGAAGACTCGTCCACGGTGCGAGCGATGACGTACCTTGACCTTTTTACCGTCGCCTACGCCGAAGAGAATCTTGCGGTGGGCCTCTTCAGGAAGCGATTTCCATGGCTTCTCCGCGGAGAAGCTGTGGGCTTCGGCCACTCCACGCAGGATGCTGTAGTACCAGTTGGTGGCCGTGCCAGCACGCGCCCAAGGATTGACCGCGCCCTCGTTCAGCGAGAGAGCAGGGTTGGGAACGACCAATTCCGGGTCGATGACCAGGCGGACACCCAGGCCTGAGCAGCGCGGGCAGGCACCATGGGGGCTGTTGAAGCTGAAGGTACGCGGCTCGATCTCGGCGAAGCTGATGCCACAGTACGAGCAGGCGAACTGCTCCGAGTAGACATGCTCATCGCCTGAGTCAGCGTCCACAGTGAGCATGCGGCCCTCGCCGAACCTGAGCGCGACCTCGATGGAGTCCACGACGCGGCTGCGCTCCGTCTCGTCGTCGAGGACGAGGCGATCGACGACGATCTCGATGGTGTGCCATTGCTGCTTGTTGAGGTTGATCTCCTCATCAAGCCCGCGGATGTCACCGTCGACCCTGACACGAACGAAACCGTTCTTGCGTGCGTCCTCGAAAAGATCTTTGTGCTCGCCCTTCTTGTGCACAACGAGCGGGGCCAGGAGCATGAGGCGAGTACCCTGCTGGCCGAGAACGGCCTCAGCCACCTGCTGGACGGTCTGGCGCTGCACGGGGCGGCCACAGTTGTAGCAGTGGGGGTGGCCTACCCTGGCGTAAAGCAGCCGTAGGTAGTCGTAAATCTCGGTGACGGTGCCAACGGTGGAACGGGGGTTGTTGGAAACGCCCTTCTGGTCGATGGAGATGGCGGGCGAAAGGCCCTCGATGTACTCGACGTCGGGCTTATCCATTCGGCCGAGGAATTGCCTAGCGTAGGCCGAGAGGGATTCCACGTAACGGCGCTGGCCCTCGGCATAGATCGTGTCGAAGGCGAGGGTCGACTTTCCCGACCCGGACGGTCCCGTGATGACGACAAGTTTGTCACGCGGGATGGTTACGTCGACGTTCTTTAAGTTGTGCTCGCGAGCACCCTTAACGACGATCTGTTCGAGGCCCATCAGACTCCGGCATTCAGGAAGAGATAAAGAATTCAGGAACGCCTCGCTCCCAACGAGGAGACGTTCTGATACTACCACGAGGCTGCGCTAGCGGCGCTTATGGGTTGTCATTCCTCGGGTTGGTCAACTCGGACAACCAGCACCGGCCCTGCACTATGACAACGACTAAATCCGTGACGCTACGCAAAAGCCAACGGCTAGGTCCGCTACATCCATGGGAGTCCATGACGACAAGCTTGTCGCCTTGCAGACCGACCTCGTCGACGATGGCATCCCCGGGGTGCTCATCGATGGCCTTGGAGTCGACGTCTGCGATGCCCAGCCTCCGTATGCGGTCCGCGATAGCAACGGCGTATGCAGTGCCCTCTTCGCGCGCTCTGTCAACGCCAGGGATGGGCGGATCGCCAAAGTCGATCGGCAGGAATGTATAGCTTGTGCCGATGTCCAACGACCGCAGGAAGGTGATACCCACGCAGAGATCCTTTGCCATCTCGACGGCAGTGGGGATGGCACGCTCGCTGACATCGGAACCGTCGGCGCGGACAACAACCCTGATGATGGCCTCCAGCGCTCGTTGTTCACCTTCCTTGCGGCGCACGACCAACGTGGACGTGGTGGATAACGCAATCCGCGACGCTACCGTAAACCCAGCACGCGACACCGGACCGTCCGTGGGAGCCCATGGCGACCCGCGTATCTGGTCCCGCGTCAGCGACCTCGACGATGACGTCAGAGGGGTCACCTTCGCGGATAACGGTGGTGACGATGAGGCCAGAAGCCAGGACGTCCTGGACGAACTCGTCTAGGCGAGCCTGAGCGTGCTCCTTGAACTTAGTCATGATCACCTGGAGGGCTTCAACGGGGGGGGGGGGAGAGTGCTTGATGCGCCTCTATAGACGTCAGGACCGCCGGGATCCATTTTGCGGCGCACGACATCCGCCAAGCTGTCGACGATCTGAAGGACCTCAAGCTCCGCACCGGTGGCCTGGGCGCTAAGCGTAGGGCCAGGCCTGCGCGGCGTTCTTTGAGCCGCCTAGGGGGAGGAGGATACGTCTGTACATAACCGCCTCCAACCCGCTGGATTAAGACCACGATACCCGCTGGTGAGGTCAAATTCCGTGGGCTATCGCGACGCAGCTGAGGCCCCAGGGGCTACTCACGAATGAAGCGCTCTTCGCCCGGGACTTTGACCCACACGCGATCTTCCCGAACCTCGGTCTCGTAGGCCAAGGTGTCGTAGGTGTACTTGTCCAGGCACTCGCCCGTCTTGAGATCAAAAACGGCAGAGTGGAGGGGGCAGACGACGACGCCAGGCTCAACAGGGCCATAGCTGAGGAGGCCGAACTCATGCGGACAGTAGTTCTCGATGGCGTAAGCCGCCGCGCCGTCCCAGAAAACACCGATCTCGTGGCGACCATGAGTGGGGTCCTTGAACTCGAACCTCAGCGCCCCTTTGTCCTTGAGCTCCTCGAGGGAGCACAGATCGAACTCGTCTTCACTCACTGCTTCTGTCGTGGATTCATCTGCCATCGACTCAACACCATGAATGCCGGGCACGCCCGGCATTGAAGAGATTTGCTGGCGGGCTCAGCCGCCGAAGCCCCGGAAGGGTTACTGCAGCTCAACCAAGGGAGAACCCGCATTCACGCTCTGGTCAGTCTTGATTTTAACGTTCTTCACTGTCCCCGCTTTAGCCATGCGAACGGTCTGCTCCATCTTCATGCTCTCCAGCACACAAATCTCGTCGCCGGCCTCTAGCGCTTGCCCTTTGATGACTTGAACGGTCACCACTTTGCCAGGCAGGGGGCACCGAATAACGCGCTCGTCGCCTTCAGTGATGCCGCGAAGACCAGGCTGGTCGACCTTGGGCGCCTGTCGTCGAATCGCGGGCAGCGGGCCGTCTGCAGCGACGCCGATCTCCACGAAGTAGGTCTCGCCATCGACGTTCACTTCGACGGGGCTCTGGTAAGCATCGCCGACCTCTACCGAGTACCACTCGCCGTTGATCTTCAGCCGCATCCGCTTCACTGGGGTGACTTTCTCCATACGCTGTACTTCTGCCGGGCAATCTTCTACAGCATACCGCTGCTAAGGCGGTTAACCATCAGGTTCCGGCGACCGTGCATCTTCCACTTGCTAGGCATGGCGTTGGCTGCAGTGTCCTGGTTGAGAACCATGGCAACCGCAAGGGCAGCAATGAGCTCGTTCCCACTCGCGCTCGACCCGCTGAGCATGCGCTCTAGGAACCCGGTGTCGTACTCGGCGTCGGCGAAAGACTTGCTATCGAGCACTCGCTCGATGAGCGGGATGTTGGTCACGAGGCCTTCAATGACGTACTCGCTCAGCGCGGTCTTCATGTTTGCGATGGCGGTGGCGCGGTCTTTGCCTCTCACGATGACCTTTGCCATCATCGATTCATAGAAGGGCTGGATCTCGTAACCCTCGTACAACGCGCCGTCGACACGGACATTGAAGCCGGTAGGCTCCGTGAGCGACAGCACCTTGCCCGCCGTCGGCAACAGCATGACCGGGTCCTCCGGGTAGATCCGGGCCTCAATGGCAGCGCCGGTGTGGGTGACCTCGTTCTGCTCGATCGCCAGCGGCTCGCCAGCTGCCGAGCGCAACTGCAACTCAACGAGGTCGATGCCGGTCACCATCTCGGTGATGGGATGCTCGACCTGAAGGCGAGTGTTCATCTCTAGGAAATAGAAATGCTCTCGGTCGCCGTCCAACAGGAACTCGATGGTCCCCGCGTTGCTGTAGCCGATGTTCTTGGTGAGGCGCACGGCAGCCTCCAAGAGCGTTTGGCGAACCTCAGGGGCCAGCTTGGCGCAGGGGGTCTCCTCAACGACCTTCTGGTTGCGACGCTGCACCGAGCAGTCGCGCTCGAACAGATGGATAGCGTTGCCGTGCTTGTCACCCAAGACTTGCACCTCGACGTGAGATGCGTTCTCGACTCGGTGTTCCAGGTAGACGCGGCTACTACCGAATGCGTTCTGCGCTTGCCTGCGTGCGGTCGCGATCGCCTCGGCGAGGTCCTCAGGCTCACGCACGACGCGGATGCCCATACCCCCACCGCCGTCGGCTGCTTTCACCATGAGAGGAAAGCCAATCTTCTTGGACCACTCCTCGGCCTCAGAATCGTCGATCTCACCATCCGTACCGGGTACCACGGGGACATTGGCCGCGACCGCTGTCCTCCGAGCTGCCACCTTGTCGCCCATTTGCTCGATAATGTCCCCGCTCGGGCCGATGAAAGCGATACCCGCCTCCTCGACGGCACGGGCGAACGCTGGAGCCTCTGACAGGAACCCGTAGCCGGGGTGGATTGCCTGCGCCTTGGTCTTCTTGGCCGCTTTGATAATCACGTCAGCCTTCAGGTAGCTCTCGGACGCCTGAGACGGACCAATGTGGACGGACTCATCGGCCATCTTGACGTGGAGCGCCTTTTCATCGGCGTCGGAGTAGACCGCGACGGTCTTGATTCCGAGCTTCTGGCACGTGCGGATGACACGGCATGCGATTTCGCCACGATTGGCAATGAGCACCTTGGTAAACACGTTGCCCAGTTTAGCAGGGCACGCGTAGCGGTCTCTCGGAGGGAGAGGGGCGGTGCCCCGACCTACCGTATACTCCGCGACACATCGACGCACGGAGCGAGCCCATGACCGAACAACGGCCCGAGATGTCTAGAGACGCATTCTTGAACGTGGCTGCGCAGCTGGGTCTGGAAGGCGACGGTGAACGCATGGAGGCGTTGTTCAAGGAGACGAAGCTCTCGCTGGCCCGCGCGGCGAGGGTGTTCGCGATCGACACCACGGGCGTCGTGCCAAGCCCCATCAATCCACAGTTCGAAGGGCTCGGCGAGGCGCAGGCATGAGCGATCTCGACGGCCGGACGATAGCTGATCTCGCAGCGCTGATAAACAGTAAGCAGGTCTCGCCCGTAGAAGTGGCGGAGGCCTCGCTACGCAAGGTGGAAGAGACAGAACCTAAGCTCCGCTCGTTCATCACGGTCACGGGTGACCAGGCGATGGCCGCCGCGAAGCAGGCGGAGGGCGAGATCGTGGCGGGGCGCTACAAAGGCCCGCTGCACGGCATCCCGTTCGTAACCAAGGACCTGTTCTGGACTAAAGGCGTGCAGACGACCTCTGGCTCTGAGGCTGACGTGGGATTCCAACCTGATGAGGACTCAACGGCGGTTGCTCGGCTGCAGGATGCAGGCGCGTACTCCGTGGGCAAGACCAACATGTCGGAGTGGGCGTTCTCTATCACGGGGTACAACTCGTACTTCGGCTGGTCCTGCAACCCTTGGGGGCTCGACCGTATGCCCGCAGGCTCGAGCAGCGGGACAGGAACGGCGGTGGCAGGCGGAGTGGCGCCGATGGGCCTGGGTACCGATACGGGAGGATCGATCCGCGCGCCATCGGCGAACTGCGGGCTCACAGGGCTCAAACCTACATACGGGCTAGTGAGCCGCTACGGCGTGACGCCTCTATCGTGGTCGCTGGACCACGCAGGTCCGCTCGCCCGCTCAGCCGAGGACGTGGCGCTGACGATGAATGTGCTGGCGGGCCACGACCCGCGCGACCCGTTTTCGGCAAAACGCGAGGCCGTGGACCACACGCGCGGCCTCGGCAGCGGCGTGAAGGGCCTGCGTATAGGTATGCCGACGGACTTTGTGTGGGACGTGCTCGACCCGGAGGTCGAGGCGAGCGTTCGTGAGGCGATCGCCGAGCTGGGGCGGCTGGGCGCGACCATCGTGGACGTGCCGCTGCCCGCGTTGGAGTGGGCTTCACGCATGGGGGGCACACTGACGTCGACCGAGGCAGCCGCGTACCACGGCGCACGTATCCGGCGCGACGGTCATCTGTATGATCAGCGCACGCGACTGCGCATCGAGAGCGGGATGTTCATCTCCGCAGAGACCTACCACCAAACCCAGCGGTTGCGGTCCATGGTGGGACAAAAGCTCGCGGAAACGTTCAGGGAAGTCGACCTGCTGGCGACACCCACGATGCCCATGCCCGCGCTGCCGCAGTCGGTGGGCGTGGGAGACACTGATCTTGCGGGACAATCGTGGCCGTCGAGCTCACTGATGACGCGGCTCACGCAGATCTTCAACGTGAACGGCCACCCAGCGCTTTCGGCGCCGTGCGGGTTCTCGTCCAACGGCTTGCCGCTGGCGCTCCAGCTTGTGGGGCGTCCCTTCGAGGACGCATTGGTGCTACGCGCTGCGCATGCGTACCAGCAGGCGACCGACTGGCATGAGCGGCGGCCAGTGTTTTAGGGAGGGCTCTCACCCTGGCCTTAGTCCCCTCCCAGAGGAAGAGGGGGTCAGAGGCGGAACGGAGCCGCCCGGCAGGGATGTAATCTGCCGGTGTTAGACCGCCGCGATCATGTGGAACTGGACGCGCGCCTTTCGTTGAACGCCCATCTTCATGATTTGGCGAGCGGGCCTGTTGGAAGGATCAGGGAAGATTTCGACCCACTCTTTGTCGATGGCGGGCAAGTCGTTGTAGTCCTGAATGAGCAAGGTCATGTGGCCGATGTCGTCGAGCGACATCCCGCCCACTTCGGCGAGGGTTTTGATGTTGCGGATGCCGAAGTAGGACTGGCCGACCACACCCTCAACGGCCTCGACGTTGTCGTCGCTGGCAGGGTCGACGCCCGACACGCCAGAGGAGCAGTAAAGGCCGCCGAGACGCGCGCCCATGGGGATGGGGTCGTGATGCTCGTGGCCGGGGATCTCGTGGTTGCTGCGCTCATCGCCGATGTAGCCGATGGCCTGGATCTGAATCTGTCCGCCCATGGGGTAGCGGAACGTCTTGCGCGCCGCCTGGTACTGACCGATGGGCCACGCCTCCAGGTAGATGTCCACCATGTAGGGCTGGTAGGCAAAGTCATTGAGGTAGACCCATTGGAGCGCGATGTCGTCGACGGTGCCTCCCGCCGCCTCCATCAGAAGACGCATGTTGTCGAAGCACTGGTCTGTCTGGGCGTCCTCGCCGATAACTGGCTCCGACGTGTTCAGGTCCCAGGGGACGATGACGGACGAGAAGACGTAATTGCCCATACGTACGCCGTTGGGCAGTGGATCACGGTGGGTGAGGCCTGGGACTTCGATACATTTGCGCATCTGGTTGATGACACCGTACGCCTGAAGCTCGACGCCTGCGCCGGGCGCAATGGGGTAAGAGGTCGTCTTGCGGGCAGGGCGATTATTAGGGTCGGGGAACAGCTCCAGCCAGCCAGTGTTGATGTGGGCGCGGTAATCCTGTGAGTCGATGAAATTGGTAACGAGGCCGATGTTGTCGGTGCTGAGGCCAGCGCCTTCGACCAACGCCGCGAGGTTGTGCCAGGCGTTGAGGAACTGCTCAGCGGGATCCTCGGGAATCTCGCCAGTGTTGAGGTCAACGCCTCGGACGGCGGAGGTAAAGAACATAGCTCCAGCTTTGACGAGGTCAGGTGAGGCCGCGCCCACAGGGGAGAGGCCCGGCAAGTTGTAGGTGGTGCGTTTGGCCATGATCTCGAGCTCCTCTATCGATCCCGGATTGGGCGCGGGTCCCGTTTGGTGCGCCATTCGTCGACGGAAATCTGGGCGGCGGCCTCCGCGCCCTTGAGCGCGAACTGCTCGTCACGATCCTCATCACCGGTGCCAGCCACGCCGATGCCACCGATGACCTGACTCTGACGCCGGAGAGTCCAGCCGCCGTGGAGGGTGGTCATGTTGGGATCCGACCAGTCAGCGACCGTACGCCCATCGTGCATGATCTGGAGCCGCCATTGGCTGCTGTCACGACCGATGAACGCTGCGGTGTACGCCTTGCGCTCGGAGTTGCGGACATCGATCGCTGAGGCGCCGTCCTGTCGCGTGAAGTAGACGATATCACCGCGACCGTCAGCAACGGCGACGGCGATGGGACGGCCCGTGGTGCCGGCCGCGGCGAGGATGGCTTGGGCAACGAGACGGGCATCTGCGTGCCCGATGACAATTTCGTTGATCATTGCTTGAGCCCCATGGCGTCCAGGCCGATTTGCGCGAGCGCCTCGTCCCGGATGGTGGTGTTACCGCTCATGGCGATGCCGCCAACGAGGTTGCCGCCGTTCCTAATCGCGATGCCACCCTGTAGCGACGTGATCATAGGGTCTCCCCAGTCGTTGAGGGTGCGGTGTTTAGCCTTGATCTCGTTGTCACGAAAATCGACGGTGTTCAACCCCAAATTGGCGGCGGTGTAGGCCTTTGCGCGGGCCCTGCGCAGCATGCGCGTTGGGGCTCCGTCTTCGCGGTATAGCAGTACGGGCACGCCACGATCATCGGCGATGGCCAAGGCTATGGGATTGTCGGTATTCGTCAGGGCGCTGAGAATCGCGTCCGCCGCCTTCTCAGCTTCCTCAATCGCGAGGCTTTCTCTCTGGAACATGTCTTGCTCCTTTGTGTTGCTGGGGGATGCCGCGGCGAATGTACGTTGCGGGTATTGCGCTGTCAAACCCCGGGCTCGATGGAGGCTCGATCGTACTTGAGGTCGGTGCGAGCCCTCGGATCGCCGAACTGAAGGTCGCTAAGCGCTCCGAGGACGGGGCTGGCGCCATGTGGAACGGGAGAGATTCGTTCGACTCCGCGACGCTCCGCTCATGAAACAACAGCTACACGACTAGCACGCGCAGATGGGAAGGACACGCGGCGCTACCGGGGGGGGGATCTGCGTGCCTAAGCGCTTCCTGCCTGACTCTCGGGGCCGCGGATACCTCCAGCCTCGTAGTCCGCTATGGCGTTGATCGTTTCAAGTTGCTCAGCCGTTAGCTCCCAGTCGGCGGCGGCGACATTGGCCTGGAGTTGTGCTGGAGTCATCGCGCCTGCGATGACGGACGATACCTGCGGGTGAGCGAGCATCCAGGCAAAGGCCATTTCTAACAGCGAGTGGCCATACTCCCCTGCGATGGCACCAAGGGGCGCCAGCATCGCCTCGTTGCGGTCGTTGCGCAGGCGCGCGACCTCCCTACCGCCGGTGGCACCACGGGTACCTGCGGGGGCAGGTTCGCCTGCCTTGTACTTGCCCGTGAGATAACCGGCGCCCAACGGCGAGTAGGGCAGGAATCCGACATCGCGCTGCGAGCAGTAGGGAAAGAGGTCCAACTCCACCTGGCGGCTCATGATGTTGTAGTTGTTCTGGGCGGACACCATGCGGGGTAGGCCCTTGTTCTCAGCGACGCCGTTGGTCTCGGCCAGGCGCCACGCAGAGTAGTTGCATTCACCGCAGTAGCGGATCTTGCCCTGCTCGACCAACCTGCTGAGCGGCTCAAGAATCTCCTCGGCGGTGTGTGAGAACACCGGCCAGTGGAGCTGGTAGAGGTCGATGTAGTCGGTCTGCAGACGGCCGAGGCTGATCTCGCACTGGTTGTAGATGTACTGAGCGAGCGTCTGGCCCTCCGGGACCTCAACCCTGAACTTGGTGGCGATGAGTACTTTATCCCGCCGGTCCTTGGTCGCCGCACCGACGTGGACCTCGCTCTCGCCTCCTCCGTAGCTGATGGCAGTGTCGATAAGGTTCACGCCGAGCTCCATCCCTGCATGCACGACTCGGGAGCTTTCAGCGCAGTCGGTGATACGCGCACCAAAGTTGTTGGTCCCGAGACCAACGACGGAAACTTTGAGGTCAGAGCTACCTAGCTTGCGGTATTGCACAGGGACTCCTGGGTCGCAAGGTTCAGAGCAACAGTTGTACACCACGGAGAAGGAACTGGCGAGGCGAGACGCTGCGCGATCCTAGCCTCCCACTGTTTCCTGGAGGCAGGGGCCGTCCCCCACAGCAAACCCAAGCGCCGTCATCTGTGCGAGAGCAGGTAGGATGTCCAGTTGGACCTCCGCAACCAGTAAGGGGCACAGGCATGCCGTTGGATTATTGGCGACGAGCCCCACCACCCACTCGAATTCGTCGACAGGGTTCAGCGCGCTGAGGCAGCGCGGGCTAGGGGTTGACCGGCGACCACGTGCAGGCCGTCCTCGAGGAGCAGATCAATCACGTGGTAGTACTCCGGCCAATGGGAAAAGTGACCCTCGCCCTCTCCGCCGAACTGAATGTGTATCCCTCTCCTGGCTTTCGAAAACGTCATCCTCAGGTATGACCAGCGGCGGGTTCTTGGCAACGACAGCGAAGCCGTCGATGGACGCACGAAGGATGGTGCCGGGCACAACCTCTAACCACATATCTGGGTTAGCGCCGAGTCTGAGGACGCGGTCGCTGACGAAACCACCGAAGGGCGCGACCACCCAGTCGCCAGCGAACAATAGCTCACCCATGGCCCGCCTGTCGGAGTCGTAGGCATCGGCGATATCAAACGGGAGCAGCCATGTGCCAAGCTGAAGCTGCAGTACGGGCGTTCCCGTGGGCGTAGACCTGGGTACAAACCAGGGTGTAGGTGTGCCGGACTGACGTCGAGGTTACGCTGGCTGGAGAAGTTGGAGTCACGGTTGGCGCAGCGGTCGTCGTCGGCAAGGTGACCCGTGGGGGCGTAGGCCTGAGCGTTCGCGGTGTTAGTGAAGGCAACCCACCCGCACCCTACGATCAGCAACAGCGCCAGCGCGAGCAGGGCGACGCCGGACGGCGGTAGCCAAGAGACCCTAGTCGTCCAGGCTGACGTGGAGGGCGACGCGGTCCTCGTTTCCTATGACACGCATGGTGTGGCCAGGGCCATCGATGTCTTCGAACAGGATTACGTTGCCCACGTTGACAGTACGTGATTCGCCGTCGGAAACGCTGATCTCAGCTGCGCCCGAAATCATAGTGACAAGGCGTCGGCTGGGCGCGGAATGCCAGTCGGCGAAGAATCCTGATGGCTGGATGGCGAACATGGTGATGCCCGCTTTGCGCGTGTCGGTGCGGACGTAAGCGCCGCTGGGGGTGGGCGTCGTGGCCCATTCGATATCTTCGAAGTGCGTTTGGCCGTCGGAGCCGTGGTGGACGCGGATGATGTTCATAATGATGGTTCTCCGGGCTCGTTGGAGGCTGGGTCGTGTATGAAGTCAGCACGGGCCCTCTGTTCGCCGGACCGAAGGTCGCGCTGCGCGGAGAACGGGATGGCGGAGAGGGGAGGCGATGGGGACTACTTCTGGCGGTTGCGGAGTTCGGCCCAGACGTCGCCGGGGGTGAGGCCGGCGTCGGCTAGGAGGACGAGGGTGTGGTACATGAGGTCCGCGATCTCGCCGGGGAGGTGCTCGATGTCGTTGGTGGCAGCGGCGAGGGCACTTTCAACGCCTTCTTCACCAACCTTCTGGGCGATGCGGGCCGTGCCGCTTGCGAATAGCGTCGTGGTATAGCTGCCTTCGGGCATGTCCTGCTGACGCTGCTTGATGGTGTGGAACAACTCGTCGAGTACCTCTGCCCCACCGTTGGCATTGTTGTAGATGGGTGTAGTGGCGAAGGGAGAGAAGAAGCAGGTCTCCGCACCAGTGTGGCAAGCCGGGCCATCCGCTTTGACCTGGAAGAGAAGCACGTCGCCATCGCAATCGACCTGAGCTGACTGGACGTGCAGGAAGCTTCCGGAGGTGTCGCCCTTATGCCACAGTTCCTGGCGGGAGCGGCTGTAGAAGACCATTTCACCGCTGTCGAGGGTGCGCTGAATGGACTCGGGGCTCATGTAAGCGACCATGAGAACCTTGCCGGAATCCGCGTCCTGGCAGATGGCCGTCACCAAGCCTTGGGCGTCCAGTTTGACCTGAGGGGACCCCGTTGTACTCATGGTTCATCCTTTGCTTAATCGAGCGTATCGAGGAGTGCGGGTAGCTCGGTGAGCGCGTCGATCTCGTGGTCAGGCGCGAGGAGCTTCGTGGCTTCGGGCGGTGGGGTGCGTCCGGGAGTGTTCTGGTCCCGCCTGATGAGGACGGTTCGCATGCCGACGAGCTTGGCCCCGTGGGCGTCGTCGTAGGCCGAATCGCCGACGTAGAGCACGTCCTGTGGCGCCACGCCTGCCGCTTTACATAACGCGCCGAATGCTCGAGGGTCCGGCTTGTAAGCTTTCGCTGCTTCGGATGATATCACCGGGTCGAAGCGCCACCCATTGAACTCCATGGAGCCGATCAGGAAGCGGTCGTCGGCGTTGGACATAACGGCCATACGGATACGGCCTTGGAGCGCGTCGAGCGCAGCGTCGGTATCGGCAAAGGCCTTTCGACGGCATTGATCGTCGATGCAGCGAGTGGCGGCCGCATCGGGATCACCTGCGAGGTTGAGGGCCTCGAAGGTTTCGACGAAAGCGTCGCGCCACGCCTGCCAGTAGGTGCGGAATGGCGGACTGCTGGCGGGATCAGCCATGTTGGTGCGGCCCTTGCGGAAGTTCTGCTCGCGCTGACTCCACTGGGCGCGGAGTTCACGGCCAGCGATGTCGAGCCCTTGGGTCTCGGCGATGGCAGTGAGTGTGGTTACCCACTCCTCTTCTTCATTGCGAGCGAGGGTGCCGAAGAAATCGAAGGCAATGAGGGTGGGTTGAGCCATGGCTAGTCGTGAGCCTCACGCATAAGTAAGTGCTTCCGGGCCAGCTCCCGCTTGGTATCGGCGATGGAGAACTGGCCGAAGTGGAAGATGGATGCTGCGAGAGCAGCATCGGCGTGACCTCCCTGTTCGCCAGCGTCCAGAGCCAGGGCAAGATGGGTCGGCGACCCAGCGCCGCCTGACGCGATCACGGGGATGGAGACCGCGTCCGAGATGGTGCGGGTCAACTCCAAATCATAGCCATCCTTGTGCCCGTCGGCGTCCATGCTGGTAAGCAGCACCTCGCCTGCGCCCAGGTCTGCTGTGTAGCAGGCCCACTTGAGGGCGTCGATGCCGGTGGGCGTGCGGCCGCCGTGCACGAAAACCTCCCAGATGGTGTCAGGGCCAACTGCGAGCTGGTCCTTGCCACGGTGGCCATCAGGTAGGAAGTTTGCCTCTGCTACCCGGCCTCCCGGGTGGATCCGGCGAGCGTCGATGGCGATGACTATGCATTGGTTACCGAAGGCGGCAGCGGCCTCGGCGAACGCGCTGGGCGTCATGACGGCGGCGGTGTTCATGGACACCTTATCGGCGCCAGCGTTCAGCAGTTTGCGGACGTCGACTGCGGAGCGGACTCCTCCGCCCACGGTGAGGGGGATGAACACCTCTTCCGAGACGCGCTTAACCACATCAATGATGGTCTCGCGGTTGTCGGAACTAGCGGTGATATCCAGGAACACGAGCTCGTCGGCACCCTCACGGTCGTAGAAAGCGGCCAGCTCAACGGGGTCGCCAGCGTCTCGCAGGTTAACGAACGACACTCCCTTGACCACGCGGCCGGCGTTGACGTCAAGGCAGGGAATGATGCGCTTGGTGAGCATGCGTCGGATTGTACCTGGTGTCCGTTTGGATCCTAGGCGAACGGATTTGGGTGTCCGGAAGGCGGAAATCGCCCCGAAAAAACGAGAACGGCGCGATCCGTCCTTCGTGATTCTAGTTTTTAACGCCTGGGTGGAGCGCAGGATGGACCGAAATGGCTTCATTTGGATCCACGTGCCTGCACCTGGCTCGGGTGAACGTGGAGGTCAGTGGCGCCATCGAGACAGCATTACGTTCGAGGCTACGACCTCGCTAGGTAGCGATGTCAAAGGAGGGAGGCGACCGCACGCCAAACGCCTTTGACCTTGGGCCAAAGGTAGCCCATGAAGGCGACGGTGAGAAGAGCGCCTGCGACATCCGCGACGACGTCGAGAGCCTCTGCGGATCGCTCTGCTATGCCGTCCTGAACGAATTCCATGGCGATGCCGTAGACGCCCGCGATGACGATGGGCATGACGAAGCGGAGCGATACGTTGATGGGCTTGCACAGCTTGATGGGGAGCAAGGTCAGCATGACGAGCCATGCGAGGGCCGCATAGGCAATGCCGTGGGCGAACAAATCTTCCCTGGGGAGAAAATCCAAGAAGCTGGCTGCACTGTCGGAGCCTAGGGGGGCGGGCGACGACGACACCCAGAAGATGAACCAAGCCCAGCCCGCGGCAAGGGTGAACGGGAGGAGTCGGCGGACGAGACGGACGCTAGCGGCCACTCTTGGATAGTTCCAGCAGGTTACCCGAGGGGTCGTTGACGTAGATTGAGTAGCCGCCGCCCGCACGTTCCGGGTGCCGACGGATATGGTCGACGGCAATCCCCTTCGCCTCAATCTCGCGCTTGAGTTCTTCGGGGTCGTCTGGGCCCTCGATGCCGACGGTGTGGTGGGGAACGTTGGGCCTATCGCCGCCAGAAGCGTCGAAGAGGCCGATGCTGAAGCCGCCAAGATCGAGGCGGGCAACGTCGACGCCCGCGACTTGGTTCTCCTGTTTCACCTCAGCGCCTAACAAGTCACGATAGAAAGCGATGGACGCCGCCAAATCGCGGGCGTTCAGGTTCCACGAGCGTACAGTAGTGGTTTTCATGGGGATATTCTCCTGCGTGGGTGAAAGTGTACCCGAGAACGAAGGGCGCACCCCTTCGCCGCACACTGAGACCTGCTATCGTGACGCACCAAGGCGGAATGCGGCAGCAAGTGTGGAGGTGAACCATGGGTTGGTCCGTCCATCACAAGCAGGATCTTATCTACCATGACCCGGCGAAAGCGTTCCAGGGCTACACACTCATCGCGATGTCCGGCGGCACCGACGCATATCTCATAGACATGGCTGGCCGCGTCTGCCATCGGTGGCACCACGATAGGGGGCTCGCCTACGGATTCTTCCTGCCCAACGGCAATCTGCTCGCACGAACCAGAGCAAGTGGCGGCTCATCGTCCGTCGGCGAGCAACCGCTTGGGTTGCTTGAGCTGGATTGGACAGGGAATGTCATCTGGGAGTACTGGCACCCGCTGGTCCACCACGATTTCGAGCGCCTCCCCAACGGTAACACCCTAGCGGTATTCTACGATCCGCTACCAGCTGACTTCGCCGCGCGGGTTGCAGGAGGGCGCGGCCCTACGCCCCCGGAGATGTTCGGCGATACCGTGCGAGAGATCCTCCCTAGCGGCGACATCGTCAACGAGTGGCGCCTGTGGGAAGCCCTGAATCCGGAGAAAGACGCCATCTGCTCCTTGGAAGGCCGTCACCAATGGCTTCACCAAAACGCCCTTAACCTGACGGCCGAGGGCGACCTACTCGTGAGCTTCCGGCAGATCGACACCATCGGCATCGTCAGTCGCCAAACAGGGCAATTCACGTGGAAGTGGGGCCCTGGTGAAATCTCCCATCAGCACCACCCTACCCAGCTCGACAATGGCAACATTCTCGTGTTCGACAACGGTCCTCACCGCGGCGGGGGGACCTTCTCCCGCGTCCTTGAAGTCAACCCGACGACCAATCAGATCGAGTGGGGGTACAAGGGAGATCCGAGCATTTCGTTCTACAGCTTTCATATCAGTGGTGCCGAGCGTCAGCCCAACGGGAACACTCTGATTACAGAAGGCGGGCCCGGACGCGTGTTTGAGGTGACCCGCGACAGTGAGATCGTGTGGGAATACGTGAACCCACACATCATTGCGCCTGGCGCGCCCATGGGTAGCGGCGCGCCGAACTCGGTGTTCCGTGCGCACCGATATACATCTGACCATCCGGCGCTGGCGGGTAAGGATCTGTCGCCGGAGGGGTAGGCAGAGGGGAAAGGCCCCTGGCTCGGGTGAGGCTCGGTCGTGGATGAAGTCGGTGCTCGCCCTCAGGTTTCTTGGACTTCGTCCGCTGGGACTAAAGGTCGCTCGGCACTCCGGGAGAGGGGGCGGTCTGAGCGTTGATATGCGAGCAGGCGGGCACTGCCCAGCCTAGCTGCCGAGCCAGGTGACGTTGTCGTGGAGGTCGTCAGGGTGGGGCTTGGCGGCGAAGATGGCGTACTCGCGTTTGGAGTCTCCGATGGTGGTGCCGGCACCATGCCCCGGAAGCACAAGCGTGGCCTCGGGCAGTGGGTGCAGCTGGCTCGTAATGCTGTTGACCACCTGCTTGAAGTGGCCTGCACTGCGGGTGCGGCCGGGGCCACCGGGGAACAAAGTATCGCCTGATATGAGAGTGCCCTCTAGGGCAAGGCAGAGGCCGCCAGGCGTGTGGCCTGGCGTGTGCAGTACACGGACGCGGGTGGTTCCGACGCGGAGGTCGTCGCCGACGGCAAGCAGGTTTTCTGGCTTTCCAGGAAGCCTGTCAGCGTCGGCCTCGTGCACCGCGACGGGTAGGTCTGTGAGGCGTTTGAGGTCTGCGTAGCCGGCGACGTGGTCGGGATGCGTGTGGGTGATGAGGACGCCTTTGACCCGGAAGTCCGACGCTTCGTCGAGGAGGCGCTCAATCTGCGCGGGGGCGTCGACGAGGTAGGCCTCCTTGGTGGCGGGGTCGGCGATGACGTAACCGTTGTTGCAGAAGGGGCCCATGTCGGCGACTTTCAGAATCTGATATGGGCCATCGAAGATAATCGTCATAGCAATACTCGCGGGCTCACTCCGGTATCGGCCAAGTGAGAGATTCGTTCAATTGACTCAGGACTGACTCTTCGACTGCGCTACGCTTCGCTCAGGAAACAAGGGGCGGCGGGATAGCGCCGGGATCGGGATAACAGCGGGATAAGGGAAAGGCTACCAGTCCTTGCCTTGGAGGACCCAACGGTCAAGGCTGGCAAAGAATTCTTTGCGTAGGACAAGGCTCATGGCGACCGCACGGCGCACCCTGGCTTGGGATTCAGGTACGAACGCGTACTTGGCAAGGACTTCCTGGGGGGGGGTAGCTACCGTGGCCTTCCTCATCCTCGTGGATGGCGCGGTATGGCGAGCGGACCCACTCGGGGACGGTGGTCGCTTCGATGCTGAGGCCGATCAGGAAATCGGCGACGCCCTCACCCGCGAGAGGGAATGCGGCCATGCGCTCAACGGTGCCGGTCTGAGACTCGAACGCGTTGAACATGGCCGCCTGAGCGGGGACCGGCTGGTAATCGTAGGGCTCAACGCCGTGATCCTGAAGCACCTCCTCAAGGAGCGCGGCGTGTTTGAACTCCTCGTGGGCGGACGCAGCCATCGCGGCTTTGACGTCTCGCTCCGGGGTCGTCTTCAACCAGCTACCGAGTACCTCTGCGGCGCGCACTTCGTTCCACAGTCTGGTCTGCATGATTTTGGTCCGCTGGGCGTGGTCGGTGAGGGGGATGTAGCTGTACGCGGGTGGTTGATCAGCGAACTGCTCACAGAACGCGGCGACCTGGGCTGCCATCTCTTTAGCGAACGTGGTGCTATCCATGGATTGCTCCTCTGCAATCTGGGAAGATGACCTCCCCTAGCCTGTTCGCTGCAAGGAGGGGAACCGGAAGGGTCTACTTGAGCGCTGGTAAGACTTCTTGGGCAGCGAGGCGGATGGCACCCTCGACGATGTGCTTAGGGGTGCCGGGCCAGCCGAACCTCAGCGACGCGTGGGTGACGCCGATGTCCTTGAACTTGGTGAGGTCCTGTATGACGTCGTCGGGGCTACCAACGATGAATCGGCCCTGGGAGAGCTCATCGAAAGACTGGGTGAAGTCCTCTTCGCCAGGCATGGCTTTGTCCTGACCCCAGGCGGCGTAGGTCTTGTACTTGCCCTCCAGGAACGGTCTGACGGTGTCCTGGGCCTTTTTGCGGGTTTCGGCGACGAAGGTCTCACGCGACATGGGCAGCGTGTCTACATGGCCATGGCCCGCTTCGTCACGCACAGCCTTGTACATCTCCACCTGCCGGGCCAGAGTCTCGAAGGTACCATGGGGGTTGAGGTACCAGGGGTAACCCATGCGCGCGATGCGTCGCACCATGCCGTCGCCATTGGCGGTCATCCACATACGTGGGTACGGTTGCTGAATGGGCCTGATGCCGATGTGTGCTTTGGTGACTTGGGTAAACTCACCGTCGAAGGTCACCTCATCGCCAGTCCAGAGCAGCTTCATCAGCTCCATCCCCTCCAGCATGCGCCGGATACGGTCCTCGCGGGTGACGCCGAACGCTTCGTACTCCTCGTCTCGGTAGCCGAGGGCGGGCGCGATGATGACGTGGCCGTTGGTGAGGACGTCGAGGGTGGCAACCTCTTCGGCAAGTCGAACGGGGTTCTGGAGGGGCATGAGGATGGTGGTGAGCAGATCCATGTCGCCGGTCTCAGCGGAGAGCCGGGCCAGCGCTGGTATGGGCTGCATCATCTGATAGGGGTAAGTCAGGTAGTGATGCCCCGTGTAGATGTACTCGAACCCAAGTTCGCGTCCGAGGCGTACGAGATCCAGCACGTCAGCGAAGCGCTGGACCATGTTGGAATCACCGGAGTCCTGGAGCAGTCCAGAAAGGGATAGTCCGAGTTTCACGAAAGCCTCCTCAAGCTTACCTTCCAGGCCCTGATTCAGGTCTTGATCGTTAGCCCCTGATCAGCAGGGCCGCCGCCGCCACAAGCATCACGCCTTCGACAATGTAGACGAAGAGACGGTCAGGCATGCGGTGCACCAGCCTACCACCGAAGTAGGCCCCAACGACCATGATCATGCCCACGATAAGACCCAGGGCGAGGGCGTCACCGTCGACCAGCGAAAAGCCGGCGTACGTGCTCGTCTTGGCGAGGTTGATGGAGGTGGTGGCAAGGGCGACCGTGCCCACGAAAGATCTTCGGTATAGGCCATAGGACAGGAAGAAGTGGGCGCCGAAGGGGCCTGCGCCCCCGAAGACCGATGAGAGGAAACCCTGCACGAGGCCGACGAATCCAAACATTCTCACGCGGCGCATCTGGAGCCTTTTGCCGATGGGCATGTGACGGTAAGCGACGAGGGCGATGAGGAAAATGGCGAGGCCGCGCGCCAACAAGTCGGCGGGAGCACTCGCGAACAGCGCGCCTCCAAGTAAGGAGGCGGGCACGGCACCGATGGAGAACCAGAGCACGACTCGATAGTCGATGAAGTGCCGGGTGGCAATGATTCGGCCAACGCTGTTGAGCGTGACGGCGATGGCGACGATGGGGATGGCTTCACGGACGCCAACGGCGAAGGTCATGACGGGGATCATGGCAATGGCGGTACCTATGCCAGCGATGCCGCCCACGACGGCCGTAACAAAGCCAGCCACGCCAATAAACACGAGGACCCAAGGGCTGAGATCAAACATTGAGGGCCTCTGGGGTCATCGGGCGCCTTGGATGAGCAGGATGACCCCGGAGAGCAGCATGACGGCCTCCACGATGATCTTAAATGAGTTGTCTGAGACTCGCTTGACGATGAATGCCCCTGCGTAAGCCCCAACGGCCATGACTAGACCCACGGCAACGGCGGCGATGAGCAGGTCCACATCGAGCAGTGAGAAGCGGCTATAGACGGTGGATTTGGTGACGTTGACGAGGAAGGTGCCGACGGCGACGGTGCCGACAAAGGCATTACGCGTGAGGCCGTAGGAAAGGAAGAAGTGGGCACCGAAGGGACCGGCGCCACCGAAGATAGCGGAGAAGAACCCCTGCCCTAGCCCAACACCGACGAAGCCACGCAGTGGCATGCGATTCATGCGAGCGATGGGCAGGTGTCGCCAAGCGACGAGGGCGAGCAGGAATACGCCGAGGCCGCGCGCAAGGATCTCCGCAGGTGCGTTGGCGAAGACGATGCCTCCGATGGCGGCCGATGGGACGGCACCGAGGCAGTACCAGAACACGACGCGGTAGTTGATGTGGCTGCGGTTCGCTATGGTGCGCGAGGTCATATTGAAGAGCATGGCAACGGTGATGATGGGCACGGCCTCACGGACGCCGAAGGCGAAGGCGAGGACCGGCAGGGCGATGATGCCGGTGCTCATGCCGGTGATGCCGCCAAGGGTTCCTGCGAAGAGGGCGGTGACGGCGACGACCGCCGCGACCACCAGCGTCACCTCATCCACGAGGGCACGCCCTCGACCCAATGGCAATCCCGGTTGCTGGCGGTAGGCCATCGAAGCTTAGTCCACGCCTTGACGGGGATCGGAGTTGAGCAGAGAGCACCGGAACGACTTCTAGAGTTGCTCGATGATAAGGTCGGTCATATGCTCGGTGGTGGAGAATTCCGCGCCACGCTCGGCGATGTCGGCTGTGCGATGGCCTGCGGAGATGACGGCGTCCACGGCAGCGTTGACGGCGTTGGCCTCTTCGGTGAGGCCAAACGAGTACTGGAGCATGAACGCTGCGCTGAGGATTGTGCCGATGGGGTTGGCCTTGCCGGTGCCGACGATGTCTGGTGCGGTTCCGTGGCTTGGCTCGTACAAGCCCCGTATCTTGCGTGGCTTGCCCTTGCTGTCATTGCCAGGTAGGCCGGCGAGGCTCGCGGACGGCAGCATGCCAAGGGACGCTGAAAGCACGGCGCCCTCGTCGGACAGAATGTCGCCGAAGGTATTCTCCATCACCATAACGTCGTAACGCGTGGGTTGGGTGATGAGAAGCATGGCGCACGAGTCAACGAGCTGGTGTTCGAGCTCCACGTCGGGGTACTCCTTACCAAGCTCAGTGGCGACTTCACGCCACATTCGGCTGGACTCGAGAACGTTCGCCTTGTCGACGGAAGTGAGCTTATGTCGGCGTGAGCGCGCGAGCTCAAAGCCTACGCGCATGATGCGCTCGACCTCTTTCTCGGTGTAGAGCATGGTGTCGACGCCCTTGCGCCCGGCCTGGGTGGTCCAGCGCTTCTTGGGCTTGCCGTAGTAGAGCCCACCGGTGAGCTCACGGATGATGACGAGGTCAGCACCCCGTACGCGGTCGTTCTTCAGCGGGGAGGACTCCTCCATCCCAGGGAAGACTTTGACAGGCCTGAGGTTCGCGTACAAGCCAAGCGCCTTGCGGATGCCGAGGATCGCGGCTTCAGGACGCGTGGGGGCGTTGTCCCACTTGGGGCCGCCGACGGCACCGAAGAGGATGGCGTTGGCTTTCTTGGCAGTAGCAATGGTCTCAGGGCGCAGGGGTGTGCCGTAAGCGTCGATAGCGGAGCCGCCGACGAGGTCGGTGGAGTAGCGGAAGTTGTGCTTCCACTTCTTCGCCACTACCTCAAGCACCCGCTGGGAAGATGCCACTACCTCAGGGCCGATTCCGTCGCCACCAAGAACAAGAACGTCAAACGTCGCCATAGATCCCTCGTGTGCCGTTAGTTATTTGGGAGCAAGACACAGTACTACGCATGTGCCTTTTCGAAGGCATCGATGGCACTGGTCTTCTCCATAGTGAGCCCAATGTCGTCGAGGCCACGGAGCAGGCAGTCGCGCCGGAAGGCGTCAACGTCGAATTTGGCGCTAAAGCCGACAGAGTCGTGTACCTCCTGCGCCTTGAGGTCGACGGTAATCTGGTAACCGTTGAGCTCCTGGGCACGCGCGATGAGCGTTTGAACGTCACGCTCCGAGAGCTGGACGGGGAGCAGGCCATTCTGGAAGCAGTTGCTCCTGAAGATGTCGCCGAAGCTGGGGGCGATAACGACCTTGAATCCGAATTGCTGGATAGCCCAAGGGGCGTGCTCGCGTGACGAGCCGATGCCGAACTGGGGTCCGCTTACGAGGACGGTGCCACCGGCATACTTCTCCTGGTTCAGGATGAAGTCCTCTTTGGGCGAACCGTCAGCGTTGTAGCGGACGTCGTTGAACAGCAGCTCGCCGAAGCCGATGCGGTCGATCTTCTTGAGAAATCGTGCGGGGATGATCTGGTCCGTGTCTACGTTGGGCATGTCGTAGGGGACGACCTTGCCGGTGTGTTGCTCGAATGCTTCCATCTGTTTCTCCTGTTTGGCATGGGTGGGCTTTCCCTCCCGCTACGCCGGCTTACATTCCGGTACCAGGGGACACCCCTGGACCCCGGCAGAGGCCTTCCCTCTACACTCCCTTTGCCTAGCCACGGCAGGCTTCGCACGTTGGACCAACCATGTGGTAGTGGCGTCGGCGTATCGTTGAGCTTAGCTCCAGTCGCGGATATCCACGAAGTGGCCAGCGATGGCGGCTGCGGCGGCCATGGTGGGGCTCACCAGATGCGTGCGCCCCCCGGGACCTTGGCGGCCTTCAAAGTTGCGATTGGAGGTTGACGCGCTCCGTTCTCCAGGAGCGAGACGGTCGGGGTTCATGGCGAGGCACATGGAACAGCCCGCCTCGCGCCACTCCATACCAGCGTCGAGGAAAATCTTGTCGAGCCCTTCAGCCTCGGCTTGCTGCTTAACCGACCAGGAACCGGGAACGATGAGCGCACGAACGGAGGGGGCCTTCTGCTTGCCCTTGACGACCTCGGCGGCAGCGCGCATGTCTTCGATGCGAGAGTTGGTGCAGGAACCGATGAAGATCGTGTCAATCATGATGTCCTGAATGCGCTCGCCACCCTGGAGGCCCATGTACTTGAGGGCTTTTTCAACGGCGAACTGGTCCTGGGAGTTCTCGTAGTCCTCAGGCCTGGGGACACGGCCCGTGACCGGAACGACCTGCGCGGGGTTGGTGCCCCAGGTGACGAACGGGACGATTTCCGGGGCGTCAATCTCGATGAGGGTGTCGAACTTAGCGCCCTCGTCGGTGGGGAGCTTCTTCCACTCCTCGACGGCCTTGTCCCAGTCTGCACCAGCTGGGCACTGTTCGCGTCCCTTGAGGTACTCGTACGTCTTCTCGTCGGGGGCAACCATGCCGGATCGGGCTCCCGCTTCGATGGAGAGGTTGCAGACCGTCATGCGGCCTTCCATGGACATGTCTCGGAAAACACTGCCGGTGTACTCGATGGCGTGGCCGATCCCACCGGACGTGCCGATTTTGCCGATGATGCCGAGCGCAACGTCCTTGGGCGTGACGCCGGGGGCGAGGGCGCCTTCGACACGGATCTCCATGGTCTTGGGCTTGGCCTGCCAGATGCACTGGGTTGCGAGCACGTGCTCGACCTCGGAGGTGCCGATGCCGAACGCCATCGAGCCGACGGCACCGTGGGTGGAGGTGTGGCTGTCACCGCATACGATAATCATGCCAGGCTGGGTCCACCCTTGCTCCGGGCCAATAACGTGGACGATACCCTGCTTCTCGCTGAACATGTCAAAGTAGTCGAGGCCGAACTCCGAGGTGTTCTTATCGAGCGCCTCCAGCTGAAGCTTGGCGATCTCGTCCTCCAATGGCTTATCGCGATCCTTGGTGGGCACGTTGTGGTCGGCGACGACGACGGTCTTATCGGTGCGCCGCACGGTACGGTCGTTCATGCGCAGGCCGTCGAAGGCCTGCGCGGAGGTGATCTCGTGCACCAGGTGGAGATCGACATACAACAGCGAAGGCTTCCCGTGTTCGTCGCTGACGACGTGGGAGTCCCAGATCTTTTCGAACATGGTCTTGGGGGCCATAACGTCTCTTCCTCGGCTTAGACGGTGCAGCCGTCTAGGTATAAGTACGGGATGCTGGGCATCCGAGCTGCCATTTGGGAGTCGTTCCCGATGATAGCATCGCAGCGCTCGACCAACGCGGTTGCTGCGATGATTGCGCCAGGAGTGCGCATGCCGGCGCTAGCGCGCACCTCGGCTCCAACCCTAGCGACGGGCCGGACCTGCGTGTTGGGGACTTTGCGGAAGAATACGCCGAGCTTTTCGACGAACAGGGTATCCGCATCGCGCAGAGGTTTCACCAGCAACTCCATCTCCACGACGGCCGAGACCACCCCTACCGACAAGCCTCGTTCAACCTGCCCGATGGCCTCGGCAATCAGCGCGGCATAGGGGTTCACGCCTTCGAAGAGGTAGATCAGCGCATTGGTGTCAAAGCAGAAAGGCTCTTGGCAATCTTAAACAGCGCTAGCAGCCTCTGGCGACCGGGTGGTGTCGCCCATCGAGAGGAGGCGGTTCAGGGCGTTCATGTACGCCTTGGCCGAGGCGACGATGATGTCCGTGTCAGCGCCACGTCCAATGTACTGGCGACCGTCCTGCTCGACGCGGATGCTAACCTCGCCGACGGCATCGATGCCCTCGGTGACTGAGTTCACGCTGAACTCAGTGAGGCTGTTGGGGACGAGCACGATGCGGTTGATGGCCTTGTACACGGCGTCCACGGGACCCGAACCGGTGGCGGCGTCGGTGAATGCGCGACCTGTCTGGTCAGTGAGGTGGACCGTCGCGGTGGCGATGGTATTACTGCCACAGGTAACCTGCACGCTGACCAGCGAGTAGGTTTCGATGACGGACGTGCGCTCGTTGCTCATGAGGGAAATGAGGTCACGATCCATGACCTCGCGCTTCTTGTCGGCGATCGAGGTGAACGCCTCGTAAATCTTGCCCATCTCTTCGTCGGTTGGCGTATAACCAAGCTCCTCAAGTCGCGCCTTGAGACCGTGGCGCCCGCTCAGTTTGCCCAAAACGAGCTCGCTACGCGGCACGCCAACCTCGACCGGATCAATGATCTCGAACGTGGTCGCTTTCTTCAGGAATGCGTCCTGGTGGATGCCCGATGCATGCCGGAACGCGTTGCGCCCAACGATGGCCTTGTTGGGTTGAACCGCGAAGCCGGTGATTTGACTCACGAGCCTTGACGAAGCAAAGAGCTGCTTTGCTTGCACCTGCGAATCAACTCCGAAGTAGTCGGGCCGCGTCCGCAATGCCATGACGACCTCTTCAAGCGCGGTGTTGCCAGCACGCTCGCCGATACCGTTGATGCATCCCTCGACTTGTCGAGCGCCTGCGGCGACCGCAGCGAGGCTGTTGGCGACTGACATGCCGAGGTCATCGTGGCAGTGGACGGAGAGGCGTACGGTCTCGCCAAGCTCAGGCACCTGCTCACGCAGGTAGGTGATAAGCCCGGCGAATTCCTCGGGGACCGCGTAGCCCACGGTGTCGGGGATGTTGATGGTGGTCGCGCCTGCATCCACTGCGGCCCGCACCATGTGCGCTAAGAATTCCTTGTCTGTGCGGCTGGAGTCCATGGGGGAAAACTCAACGTCATCGACGTACTTTCGAGCACGTGCAACGTTCTGCGCCGCCAGTTCCACGACCTCTTCCCGGTTCTTCTGAAGCTGGTGCTGGATGTGCTCGTCGGAGCTGGAGATGAAGACGTGAATGCGAGGGTGGGCTGCATCCTTGAGCGCTTCTGCAGCCCGATCGACATCGGCTGCATTGGCGCGGGCCAGTGCGGCGATGATGGGCTTGCGAACCTCACGCGCAATAGTTTGCACGGCTTCGAAGTCGCCTGGGGAGGAGATGGGGAATCCGGCTTCAATCACGTCCACGTTCAGCTTTTCCAGCTGGCGCGCAATCTCCACCTTCTCCTCCACGGTCATAGCCGCCCCGGCGGATTGTTCTCCGTCGCGCAACGTAGTGTCGAAAATCAAAACTCGATCGTCCATTGCTCTCTCCCTAATCCCCTTTCAGTCCCGGAGTTCCCTCATATGACACATCTCGAAGGGCCGGAACTGGCCCCCCCTAAGCGGGGAATGGCCCCCACATCGCGGGCTTGCTGCCAGGACTTCCACCTTTTTACTTACCTCGGCTGCTTGGGCTACGTCCTCCTGGCGGAGACGTGCGCCCAACAGGCTCACATGGGGGGCAACGCTACTTCTTGAGGAAGGACATCATTTCCCGAAGCTGCGCGCCCACCTGTTCAATCTCGTGACTGGCGCCTGCTTCACGCATGGCCTTGAAGCGGGGCTGGCCTTCGTGGTTCTCGGCGATCCATTCCCGGGCGAACGTACCGTCCTGGATCTCTTTAAGCACCTGCTGCATGTTGGCCCTGACGTGTTCGTCAATGACCCGGGGGCCACGGCTGTAGTCGCCGTACTCAGCGGTTTCGCTGACGGAGTAGCGCATGTAGTTCATGCCGCCCTGGTACATGAGGTCGACGATGAGCTTCAGTTCGTGGAGGACCTCGAAGTAGGCGATCTCAGGCTGGTAGCCAGCCTCGGTGAGAATCTCGAATGCATTGCGGACCAGGCTGGTGACGCCACCGCAGAGGACGGTCTGCTCCCCGAAGAGGTCCGTCTCAGTCTCTTCCTTGAAAGTGGTGGCGACGATCCCCGCACGCATGGAGCCGATGCCTGCGCCGTAGGCCAGGGCGTTGGCAAGCGCGTTACCCGACGCATCTTGATGGACGGCGACGAGCGAGGGGACGCCGGAGCCTTCCTGGAAAACCTCGCGGACGCGGTGCCCGGGTGCCTTGGGGGCAATCATACTGACATCGACGTCGGGCGGCGGCGTGATCTCACCGAAGTGGATGTTGAATCCGTGAGCGAACATGAGCGTCTTGGAGGGGTTCATGTGGGGCCCGATGGACTCTTTGTAGACGGGGCCTTGGATCTGGTCGGGGATGACAATCATGACGACGTCGGACGCCGCGGTGACATTGTCTGGGGTGTCGACGGTGAGCCCTTCAGCCTCGGCTTTGGCCTTGCTGGCAGAGCCGGCGTATAGGCCAACCATAATGTCGACTCCACTGTCCCGCAGGTTCAAGGCATGGGCGTGCCCTTGGCTGCCGTAACCGATGATGCCCACCTTTTTCCCTTGGAGCCTAGTCGGGTCAGCATCCTTCTCGTAGTAAACCGTTGCCATGTTGCTGTCTCCCTTTTCGCTTGTTTCTCGGTGAGCGGACGCCTACGGCACCACTTCAGTATCTGGAGCGCTGTGGTCTGTCGTGCCGGCGCTCGCCTCCTTGGATCCGGTTGCGGCGGCTCCTCTGGTCATGGCCACGCGCCCGGTCCGCATCGTCTCTTTGATGGTGAAAGACTTCAGTAACTGTACCAGTGCATCTACTTTTCCTTCATCGCCGGTGACCTCGATGATGAGGGCATCAGAGGCGACATCAACGATGTTCGCCCGGAAGATGTCGACGATCTGCATGATCTCGGGGCGCGTCTCAGGAGTGGACTTCACCTTCAGGAGTGCGAGTTCACGCACCACAATGGAGTCGTTCGAAATGTCGCTCACTCGTACCACGTCAATCAGCTTATAGAGCTGTTTGGTGACCTGCTCCACAACCCACTCGTCGCCTTCGACCACGAAGGTCATGCGGGAGAGACCCGGTGTCTCGCTGTGGCCGACGGAAAGGTTCGAGATGTTGAACCCACGCCGGCTGAACATGCTGGCGACCCGCGCGAGGACGCCTGGTTTGTCCTCGACAGTGGCGGTGATCGTGTGGTATTGGGTGGCTAGCTCAGCCATGCGGGTGCGTCCTTTCCCAATGGTCCTTCAATCATCTCCGATGCGGTACCCCCTGCCGGCAGGTGCGGGTACACATTTTCCTCAGGTGCGATGACAAAGTCGATCAGCGTGGGGCCGTCGACGGCATTGGCGGCGTCAATGGCACCGCGAACCTGCGTGGGATCGCTGACACGGGTGGCCCAAATGCCGTAGGCCTCAGCCAGCTTCACGAAGTCGGGATTGCCGGAGTAGGCGGTCGACACGCGCACACCGTCGTAAAAAAGGTCTTGGAGCTGGCGAACCAAGCCCAGCGAGTTGTTGTTGAAGATGGCGAACTTGATGGGCAATCGCTGCTCCACGATGGTGGCGAGTTCCGACATGGTCATCTGGAACCCACCGTCGCCAGCGATGCTCCAAACGATCATGTCGGGGCGAGCGACGGCGGCACCTATGGCGGCGGGAACTTCGAAACCCATGGTGCCGAGGCCACCGGACGTAATCCAGGTGTTGGGCTCAGTGAATCCGTAGTGCTGTGCGGCGAACATCTGGTGCTGGCCCACCCCGGTCACGACGATGGCCTTGCCGGTCGTGGCCTCGTGGAGTTGGCGGACAACATGCTGTGGAAGCAGCTTGTCAGGGTGCGACATGGGGGTGGTGGGGTGGCGGCCCTTGAGCTCGTCGATCTCCCTGAGCCAATCAGGCCGAGTGGTGGTAGCGACCTCTTTTGCGAGGGCATGAAGCACGCGACGGGCGTCGCCCAAGATGGGGACGGTGACGCGCACGTTCTTCCCAACCTCGGCGGGGTCGATGTCTATGTGGATGATCTTGGCACCCGGTGCGAAAGCGCTGATCTTGCCCGTCACACGATCATCAAAGCGCATGCCGACCCCAACAACGAGGTCGGCCCTGTCGATGGCCCAGTTGTTATGGGCTTGGCCGTGCATGCCAGGCATGCCCATGCTCAGTACGTGGTCGGCACTGAACCCGCTGATGCCCAGCAGCGTGGTAATGACGGGTACCTGGGCCTTTTCGGCCAGTTCCCGCAGCTCAGCGGATGCACCGGCGATGAGCACTCCGTGACCGGCAATGATTACGGGGCGCAGGGCGTCGTCGATTAGCTTGGCTGCGCGTTTGATCATGCGGCTGTGGCCATCAAGCGTGGGCTTGTAGCCGCGCAAGCTAACCGCCTCGGGATACTCGAACTCGGCGACCTCCTCCAAAACATCGCGAGGCAGGTCGATCAGCACGGGGCCTGGCCGGCCACTCCATGCGATGTGGAAGGCGTCTTTAAATATGCGCGGCAGGTCCGCCGCGTGCATAGCCAGATAGTTGTGCTTGGTTATGGGCATGGTGATGCCCGTGGTGTCGGTCTCCTGGAAGGCGTCGCGACCGATGGCTGCACGCGGCACCTGGCCGGTGAGGGCGATGACGGGGACGGAGTCCATCATGGCGTTGGCGAGAGGCGTCACCAGGTTCGTTGCGCCGGGGCCCGAGGTGGCTACGCAAACGCCCACCTTGCCCGCAGCACGGGCGTAGCCGTCGGCGGCGTGGCCGGCGTTCTGCTCGTGACGGACGAGGATGTGCTTGAGCGCAGGGTACTCGGGCAACGTTTGGTAGAAGGGCATGATCGCGCCGCCGGGCAGCCCGAACATAACCTCGACTCCTTCTCGGAGAAGGCACTCACAAACGATTTGTGCCCCGGTCAACTGCATCGCCTAACCCCACTCCTGACCCGCTCACGCAACCGGCATTACTGGCCCCACGGGGCCTCGGCCGTATCCGAGGGGTAAAGAAAAGACTCGTCCCTTGACAGGGGACGAGTCGATAATTACCCGCGGTACCACCCAATTTTCCTTCGCTGGTAGGCCCCCGTTGAATCAGACGGCCAGCAGGAAGAACAACTTATGCGCCTTATCGGTGCGCTCCGCCGCCCTACTGCGTGTTAGCGTTCAGGCTGGCCGCTCCGGGACGAGTTCAGGGTTCCTTCCACCACCGGCCTCTCACCAAACGCCGGCTCGCTGGGGTGGGGTGTGCGCCTTACTACTTCCCATCTCTGCGGATTGATACTATAAATACACTAAGACTGTACCAGATTTCCACAGGTTTCGTCAAACGCTTCGATTTCCCGTGCAGCAGGCCACGATGCGGCGCTGGTGCTCTTTCAAGATTGGCCGGTGATCCGAAAACATGCGATTGTCGCTACTCGTAACTCCCCCCCTCCAAGCTCGTATCGATGCGCCATGGAATCTGGGGAACATCGTCGGTGGCCTGGTCGCGGTCGCTGCAATAATCGCAGCGACGGTGGGTGCATTGTCCCTGGTGTTCGACGAGCCGACGCCGTTATGGGCGATGCTGGCATCGACGCTGGTGCTCGACGCTGTGATGTTAGTGACGGCGGCTCGTCTGGGGCCGGGGCGACTTGGCACGCTGACGTCACTGCTGGGGCCGCGCCGGCTAGCCGCGCTCCCGCTGCACGCGTGGGGCAGCGCGGCGTTCTTCGCGAGCCTGGCCGGAGGAGCCCTGTACGTGACGTTGGTGAGCAACATCTCGCGAGATTTAGTGCCCCTACCATTGCCAGCGGCACTCGAAGGCACGGAACAGCGTTGGCTGACGTTCATCGTCGTCGTGCTAGTGGGGCCCTTCGTGGAAGAGGTGTTCTTCCGGGGGTTTGTGTTCGCGGGCTTGTTGCGTCGATTCGGCCTACCGGCAGCGGTCGTACTGAGCTCACTGGTGTTTGCCCTGGCGCACCTGGACGTAGCAGTGGCAGGTCCGGCGTTCCTTTCGGGCTCGGCATTCGCGCTGGTCTACTGGCGCACGGGGACACTCCAGCCGCTGATCTTGGCGCACACGGCGCAAAACGCCATCGCTTTCGCACTCTCGGCGTAGCACTCGACAGGAGTACACTTGGCGAGGTTTGGCGACCCCATGCAGAGAGTAGAAGTGTGGCCCTTCCAACCCTCGCGGCCTGGCTGATGGCCTCCGCTTTCGCTAACTCGACAGCACACGAAACCTACCGAGCTACGGCGAAGGCAGGCGTGTCACGGTACGACTCGATGCATGAGCTTTTGACGAGGATGCTACCGTTCTACGTGGTTGCGATGGCGGCGGTGCTCGCGATGGGCTTCGGGGTGACCGGGGCTGCGTGGGCGGCGCTGGTGCTGGCAAGCGGAATGGTTCTGATGTCGGCTTTCTACTACAACCCAACCATCATGGCCGCGAGACAACCGGGGATAATCGATTGGGCAGAGGATATGGCCTTCACGGGGTTATTCTTAGCCAGCGCCGTGCTATTGGCGGCACATGTAACGGATGTCACGCTGACGGCATGAGACGAGAAGCATGAGCGAACGACTGGATCAGGCACTCCGGAAGATGCGGGAGAGCGGCAAGACAGGGGTTGTTCCCTACGTCACGGTTGGCTTCCCAACGGTCGAGGACACGCTGGCGATTGTGCCGGCGTTGGAGAAGGCCGGTGCATCGCTGATCGAGCTAGGCGTTCCATACTCGGACCCGCTGGCCGAGGGGCCCACAATCCAGGCCGCGAGCTACAAAGCACTCGAGGCGGGGATGACGGTGCACGGATGCATCGAAACGGCTCGCCAACTCCGCGAGGGGGGGGTGACGGTGCCGTTGGTTTTCATGGGCTACTACAACCCCGTGCTGAACTACGGGATCGAGGCCTACGCCAAGGACTGCGCGGCGGCAGGAGTCGATGGATTCATCATCCCGGATCTGCCGGTCGATGAAGCAGAACCATTCCACAACGCGTGCCGGGCCGTAGGGCTCGCGCTGATCTCGATGCTTGCGCCAACGAGCACGGACGATCGCATCGCACTGGGCGCGGCATCGGCCGATGGGTTCGTGTACTGCGTGAGTGTGGCGGGAGTCACGGGTGCCCGGTCGGAACTTCCTCTGACGCTGCCCGATTTCGTCGAGCGCATCCGCTTGCGGACGACGCTTCCGGTGGCCGTTGGCTTCGGGATTTCGGAGCGCGCGCACGTGGAATCGGTCGGTCGCGTGGCAGACGCTGCGGTGGTCGGTAGCGCCCTTATCAACGTGATAGACTCAGCGCCCGCTGGGGAGCGGGCGGAGCGGGCTGGTGCGTTCATCGCGTCCCTCGTTGGTAACGGCACCTAGCCTACCCCCAAGATAACGCTGGCTGGATCTCAGATGACACAGTGCCTCGGACTGCGCGGCGCGACCACCGCCGACGCCAACACAAAAGCCGCAATCGTGGATGCTACGAAAGAGCTGCTGGAAGGGCTTGTAGCAGCTAACGACCTTGCGGAAAGCGACGTAGGAGCCGTATTCTTCACGGTAACGGCGGATTTAAATGCGGAGTTTCCGCCGGTTGCGTTACGGGTTCACATGGGATGGGAGCAAACGGCCCTGTTGACCTCCCCGGAGATTCTGGTACCTGGAGCGCACGAACGTGTCATCAGGGTGCTGCTTCTGGTGAACACGGAGCGGAGCAAGGATGAGTTGGTTAACGTGTACCTGAAGGGTGCGAAGAACCTGCGAGCGAGAGGGACATCAGCCGGATGATTATCGGTCGGCAGGTTCGAGCAACGAAGGGGCACGCCCCCGGCTACCGCACATGCGGTCGCGGGGCGGGTAACGCTGCTCGCCTGTCTTTTCTTTTCGCCCGGTACGGATTTACGCGCCACGGCAGTGCTAGCCACTCCTATAGCTAGCCCGCTGCTCTTGTTTCCCATCGAGGTTCGCAAATCCAAACCGCAAAAGGGGAATGCGTCATGGCGCGCTCAACAAGCGACGTAAACATTTTGAAGGTCGAAGAGCTCATCTCACCGGAGGAGCTCCAGCGACAGCTGCCCATCACGCCGAAGTTGGCGGAGACGGTTATCGAAGGCCGCGCAGAGATCCAAGACATCCTGCATGGGCACGATGACCGGTTCTTAATGATCGTTGGCCCTTGCTCGATCCACGACGAGCAGGCAGCACTGGAGTACGCGGCCAGGTTCAAGGAACTCGCCGACCAGGTGAAAGATCGCGTCCTGCTGGTCATGCGGGTGTACTTCGAAAAGCCACGCACATCGCTCGGCTGGAAGGGCCTGATCAACGACCCGAACCTGGACGGGACGTTCGACATCGGTCACGGGCTGTTCACCGCGCGCAAGCTGCTGATGAATCTGGCCGAGATGGGGATTCTCTCGGGCACGGAATTCTTAGATCCAATCGTTCCTCAATACATCGCGGACTTGGTGTCGTGGGCAGCAATCGGCGCTCGCACGACCGAGAGCCAGATGCATAGGGAGATGGCCAGCGGGCTGAGCATGCCAGTGGGCTTCAAGAATGGCACAGACGGCAACTCACAGATTGCGGTGGACGCCATGAAGACGTCCCGCGCTCCGCACGCTTTTCTCGGGATAGACATGGAAGGGCATAACTGCGTCATCCGGACGTCGGGCAACCCATACAGCCACCTGATCCTTCGCGGAGGCACGGGCGGTGCCAATTACGAAGCGAAGACCGTAGCCGAGGTGCAAGGGATGCTGGACAAGGCAAACCTCCCGCCACGGCTGATGGTGGACTGCTCCCACGCGAACTCTGAGAAAGACCACAACAAGCAGGGGATAGCGTTCAAGGACGTGATCAGTCAGCGCCAGGCGGGCAACGAAGGACTCGTAGGCGTGATGGTGGAGAGCAATCTCTTCTCCGGCAACCAGTCGCTGGGAGAAGACCTCTCCGCGCTGGAATACGGAGTGTCTATCACCGATGCGTGCATCGGCTGGGACGAGACGGCGACGTTGGTGATCTGGGCCCATCAGGAACTCAAGGAGAAGCAGCCCGTCGCGTAATTTCGAGTGGCGTGGAGGGGTTCACCACATGAATGATCTTTGCGATGAGTTGACGGAAGGGCGCCCAAGCGGCCCGGTCGCAGCGACTTTCGGCGTCTTCGACGGTGTTCACTTGGGCCACCGGCGTCTGGTTCAAACTCTGGTGGCCGTCGCTGCGCAGCGGCGCATGACGCCCGTGGTTATCACGCTGGCCAACCATCCGCTGTCCGTACTGCGACCGGCATTGCCCGTCGTGCTGCTAACGTCTCTCAAGGAGCGGATTGACCTGCTGCACGAGGCAGGGGTCGCGCACGTCATTCCCATCACGTTTACGGTGGAGCTCTCACACCTGTCGCCTGAGCAATTCATGCGTAAGCTGTGTGATTGCCTCGGCATGCGGCACATGGTGGTGGGGCCCGACTTCGCCGTGGGCCAAGACCGCGAGGGCACGCTGCCGGTGCTCGATACGCTGGGGACGGTGCTCGGCTATTCCCTTGAAATAGCGAACCACTACAAGCTAGACGGGACGTCGGTGAGGTCGAGCGCGGTTCGCAAGGCGCTGGCCAAGGGCGACCTGACGACGGTCGAAACCTTCCTAGGTAGGCGCTTCGCGCTGGACGGCCCGGTCATCGAAGGCGAAGGCCGCGGCGCGGGCCTGCTAGGATTCCCCACGGTCAATGTGAGCCTCGGGCCGCTGCAGGCCCTGCCAGCAGATGGCGTGTACTCCACGTGGATCGAAATCGACGGCAAGCGCTACGCCTCGGCGACCAGCGTGGGCATCAAGCCAACGTTCCACGAAGATGCGCCAAGAGTCGTCGAGTCGTTCATCCTAGACTACGACGGTAACCTGTACGGGCGGCCGGTCCGGGTGGAGTTCGTGGCACGATTGCGCGACCAAGAGAAATTCGACTCCGTTGACGCACTCATAGAGCAGATGAAGCATGACGTCGAAGAGACCAAGGCCCTGCTGGGCCGCTGACCTACCAATCCCTTGACGCGAAAGGATTCTTGAGCCTTGCCAAAGCTTGACCCAGAGGTACTGCACCGGATCACCAAGCGTGGTGTGGCCGAGATCATCCCCGAAGCCGAATTCCTGAAGCGATTGGAGGAGGGCAAGCCCCTCAAGCTCAAGATGGGGTTCGACCCAAGCCGGCCGGACCTGCACCTAGGTCACGTGGTAGGGTTGCGGAAGCTGCGTCAGCTCCAAGATCTTGGCCATGAGCTGATCCTGATTGTGGGTGACTGGACCGCGCAGATAGGGGATCCGTCGGGCCAGTCTGACACACGGACGATGCTGGACGCCGCACAGGTGCGAGAGAACGCCGAGACGTACATGCGTCAGTTCTTCAGGGTCGTTGATCCCGAAAAGACACGCGCGGTGTACCAGAGCGAGTGGTTCGGCAAGTTCACGTTGGCCTCGGTGATTGAACTGACATCCCACTTCACGGTGAACCAGTTCCTACACCGGGAAGATTTCTCCAACCGATACGAAGCCCAGCGCCCCATCGCGATCACTGAGATCCTCTACCCGCTGCTCCAGGGTTACGACTCAGTCGCCATTGAGGCGGACGTTGAGTTCGGCGGCACGGACCAGCTATTCAACCTGATGGTGGGCCGCGAGCTCCAGGAGAAGAAGGGGCAGCGACCCCAAGTCGTGTTCACAATGCCCATCCTGCCCGGCACGGACGGCGTGCGGCGCATGGGTAAGTCGCTGGGCAACTACATAGCTATCGAGGACACGTCAGCCGACATGTTCGGCAAGGTGATGTCGTTACCCGACAACGTGATTGCGCTTTACTTCGAGCTGCTTACCGACATCCCTGACGCTGAGGTCGAGGAGATTCGGGCGGCTATCGAAACGCATACGACGAACCCCATGGAATTTAAGAAGCGGCTGGGTGTCGAGATGGTCACGTGGTTCCACTCCGCCGAGGACGCCGAGCATGCGCGGGCGGAGTTCGAACGGGTGTTCCAACAACGCGAGCAGCCAACGGATGTACCTGACTTCGTGGTCACCGAGGTGACTGAGGGCGTCTCCGCCGTGAACGGCGGCGGGTTTACGGCGGATCTGTCACGCCTACTGGTGGCTGCGGGGCTCGCAGCCAGTCGAGGCGAGGCACGGCGGCTGCTACAGCAAAATGCAGTAGAGATTGACGGTACGCGCGCCGCTGATGTGGTGGCGGACGTGCCGTTCGACACGATTGTCCGCGCGGGTCGCAGGCGGTTCGTTCGCATGGTTCGGGGTTAGCTCAGCCCCTGGTCATTCCGACATGAGGCGCAGCCTACTAGGAATCTCGCCCCCCTCCCGCCACCTCATGTTGCGACACCAGCATCCTCCCACTGAGGATTCATGGGGGCTACCAACGCCATGTTTTTAGCACGCCGCCAACTCTTGATCTGCTTTCCTCTCTCTATCGCAGGCCGCACGTCGTTGGTAGCCTCGTGATACACAAGTTGTGTGGTCTTGTACTTTGCTGAAAATCCGCCCAACTCCTTCATCTTGTGCTACGCAACCCAAAGTAGCGATTGCTCGTGACCCCGACGTACAGGGCCTTAGCGACACTGGCCATGACGTACACGTAATATTCCATCGAGCCCCCGCGAACGGCGGAGAGATTTCTCGGCGGCAGCCTCGCTCGAAATGACAGATATCTGATGACACAAGCACCACGCGATATTTTTTTGTCGGCTCGCCTGCGAGCCGTGGTGCTCGCTGGGGATTTAGCAGTTCTTGCCGCGTTCCCGTTCCTGGGCACGATGAACCACGAGGATCCCGTATCGCTAGAGAGTTTTACCCGTACGGTGGTGCCCTTCGCAGTCGCGTGGCTGCTTGTTGGCGCGGCGTCAACAAGCTTCGCGTTGCCGACGATCCGCTCACGCACGTTGATCCTCCAGCGCGTGCTGGTGGCGCTCGTCGGGTCAGGCGTCGTCGCGATCGCGATTCGGGTGACGTTGTTCGATCGATTGTTCTCGCTGCCGTTCGCGATCGTGGCCATCATCGCGACGACGGTGCTGATCGCCGCCTGGCGCCTGGCGCTGGCGACGGCACTCACCAGGCGTTAGGCTAGCGGCGACCGAACCTCGATCGGGCAGGAGCGCGCGCATGACCACGTCGTCCATACCTACGATTGGCTTCCTTTCCGCGAACAATCAATGGAGGCCGCATTACGACGAGTTCTTGAAGCTGGTACCAGCCGGCGTGCAGGTGCAAATCGAGGGGCTGGGGTTGTACACGACACAGCTGACCGAGCTCTCGGGCAAGTCCGACGTCCACGTGGCGAAGACGACAGAGCTAGCTAAGGCCAACGACTGGGTGGGTATCGCTGTGATGGGCGCTCCGATGGAGGTCCAGAATCCAGAACTACCCCGCCGACTGCGAGAAGCGGTTTCCATCCCTGTGGCAACCGCGTTGGACTCGGGCGCTGGCGCGTTGCGGGCACTCGGTACGCGCAAGGCGTTGCTGCTGTGCCCTTTCACCAACGAATTGAAGACGAAAATCAAGGAGAACCTGGCGGGGAAGGGCATTGAAGCACTGCTCCCGGAAGAAGGGTTCACCGAGCTGGGTGCCGGGATATCACAAACGCCCGAGCAACTCTACAAGATGGCAACGACGGAGTTCGCCAAAGCGCCTAGCGCCGAGGCGATCTACTTCCAGGGTGCACCCATGAACCCGTTGAGCATCGTCGAGCAACTCGAGACCGAATTGGGGGTGCCGGTGATTGCGAGCAACCCGACGATGCTGTGGTACGTCTGCACGCAGGTCGGCCTCAAGTTCAGCATCCCCGGCAAGGGCCGCCTGGTCCGAGAGTGGCCGGACTCCGTTCCGGTCTAGCCCGCTCCGAGACATGCGCCTCGCAGGGAGATGAGGACGGCTACGGTGTCGCGCCGCAAAAGTTCCCACGTAGGCTACACTCACGCCGATTCCGACGCGTCCACTCCAAATGGTGAGGTGCCCCATGGCGAACCCCAGAGTCGATTTCGTACCCCTTGTCGACCGCGCCCATCTCACCCTACCCGGCGGCCTACGCGTTGCGGCAATGCTGGTGGTAAATGTGGAGCAGAAGGAGTTCGACCAGCCCGTAGGCTCGCCGCTCAGCCAACCGGGAAACACCCGTCTGCCAGAGGTGCCTGAGTTCTCGGTGTTTGAGTATGGTTTGCGTGTGGGCATCTGGCGGATGCTGGAGGCGACGAAGCACGTGGATGTAGCGGCATCCATGACGCTGAACGGCTCCGTAGGGGATTCGTACCCAGGCGTAGTCGAGGCATGCATGCACGCTGGGTGGGATCCGGTAGGCCACGGCTACTACCAAGTGCCACTGAACCTGGTTGACGACGAGCGCACTGAGATCAAGCAGACACTGGACGCCATTGAGCGTCAGACGGGCCAGCGTCCGCTGGGGTGGCTTGGCCCGGGCCTGCAGGAGACGTTCGACACACCCGATGTGCTCGCGGAAGAGGGCGTTCGGTTCGTGTTGGACGGGGTGAACGATGACCAGCCCTACCCGATGAAGGTCAAATCGGGTTCGCTGACATCGCTGCCGTACTCGAACGAGATTAACGACATTGGCATCTACATGCGCGGCGGACACAAGGCGCCGGAGATGCTCGACCGGGTCGAGGCGTCGCTGGCGACGTTGCTGGCGGATACGCCGGAGACAGCGCGCATTCTACCAATCGCGGTACACCCATTCATCATGGGCCAACCGCACCGGTTCCAAACGTTCGTAAAGATCCTGGAGGTGATTAAGAATCATCCAGGGGTGGCATTCATGACCGCAAGTCAGATCTACGAGTGGTATTCGGAAGCGAGCGTGTAGCGGCGAACGGGGCTGGCTACATCGTGTCCGGCGTGCTCATGCCCATGAGCGTGAGCGTGCGCGCAAGGGCGATGCGGGCGGCCTCGACGAGCTTTAGGCGGGCCTTCATGATTGGCGCGTCGGCGGGCTCGGAGGAGACCACGCGGCAGTGGTCGTAGAACTGGTGGAAGGTGTTGGCCAACTCGACGGCATAGTGTGGCAGGGCGTGGGGCGCCAGCGTGACAGCGATGGAGTCGACGTGCTCCGGTAGCACGAGCATCTTGCGCACCAACGCAAGTTCCAGGTCGTCGGTGAGCAACCCAACGTCGCCGTCAGCCCACGTTACATTGCGCTCAGCGGCCTGCCGCAGAATCCCGGCGATCCGAGCGTGGGCGTACTGCACGTAGTAGACGGGGTTTTCGCTAGATTCCTTCTTGGCAAGCTCTAGGTCAAACTCCATCTGGCTCTCAGCAGCACGGGAGAGGAAGAAGAATCGGCAGGCGTCGGGCCCGACTTCTTCGACGAGCTCGGCGAGCGTGACGATCTGGCCAGTACGCTTGGAGGCACGGACAATGTCGCCGCCAGATTTCAGCGTGACGAGCTGTGATATGAGGATAGTCAGGCGCGCGTCGTCGATGCCCAACGCGCGAAGGACCGCCTTCATGCGTGTGATGTGACCCTGGTGGTCGGCACCCCAGATGTCGATGACGTGATCGAAGCCTCGACCCTCAAGTTTGTTGCGGTGGTACGCAATATCAGAGGCAAAGTAGGTGGGCGATCCAGAGGTACGGACGATGACGTTGTCTTTCTCTTCACCAAGATCGGTCGAGGTGAACCAGGTCGCACCATCCCGCTTCGTGGTGTAGCCGGCAGTCTCAAGCCTGGCCATGACGGTGTCGAACTCGCCTGACTCAAAGAGCGATTTCTCGCGAAACCAGACTTCGAAATCGACGCCGATGCCCAGGAGGTCCGCTGCGATGTTTGCGAGCATGCGATTCAGCCCCACGGCGCCGATGGCCGCGACGCCTGCGGCGCGCTCCATTTCCAGAAACTCGCGTCCTCGCTCCTTGGAGATCTCTTCGCCAACGTCGATGAGGTACTGACCACGATAGCCGTTCTCAGGAATCTCCTCGGCGGTCTCACCCAGCGCCTGGGCATAGCGGACGTAGGTGGACTCGTAGAACAGCTCCATCTGAGTACCGGCGTCGTTGACGTAGTACTCGCGAGCGACGTCATAGCCTGCGGCGGCAAGGGCGTTGGCCAGCGCACTGCCAAGGACGGCGCCACGGGCGTGACCGACGTGCACCGGACCCGTGGGGTTCACGCTGACGAACTCGATCTGCACGCTCTTGCCGACACCGGCCTCGGTGTTCCCGTACGTCGCACCAGCCTCTCGGATCGCTTCGACCTGCGCTTGGAGCCACGCGTCGCTGAGCTTGACGTTGAGGAAACCGGGGGGCGCGACCCACACGGAATCGATGACATCGTCAGGCTTCCCGTCGCGCAACACGAACGGCATAAGGCTCTCAGCGATCTGGATCGGGGCCTTACGTGCCAGCTTGGCCAGCCGGAGGGGCAGGCTGGAAGCGAAGTCGCCATGTTCGGGGTTCTGGGGACGATCTATGGGGGCTTCGGGAAGCTCGCCCTCGGGCAGGACGCCCTGCTTCTGCGCTTCGGCGACCGCTGCTGCGAAGCGCTGGGTGATCTCAGTAAGAATGGTCATGGGGTCAATTCTACGAGCGAGGTGCTCGCACCGCCAAATGCGAGATGCTGTACCTAAGTGCCAGTCGCGCCAGTAGCCCTGTCGACACCGATAGTACACACGCGACACCTGACCTGGCGCGGGCATCGCCCGTTCGTTAAGATTGTTTTGACGCCCCTGAGGCGACGGAGTTTTGACTATTGTGGCTAGCGATGAGCAACTTTGGCAGAGGCATGATTAACGGGATTCTAACAGGGCCGGTTCAGAGTTACTTGATATTATTCGTATCAACTTACTTGATATTCTCTAAATACCTTCCTATACTTCTTAAAGCGCATATGATCCGAAGTTTAGCGAAGCAAGGAGGAACGACATGCTTTATAGAACGATGACTTCCGTAAATGAGGCCGATATCCGTTCCGTAATGGGCACGGTGGACAGCGTGCGGACCGTGGAGGGCGGCGGGTTCGCGGTGCGCAGGCCGTTCCCGACGGAGCACCTTGCGATGTACGACCCATTCCTGCTGCTGGACGAGATGGGGCCCGCCGACTACGCCCCAGGCGAAGCCGTCGGCGCGCCTGACCACCCACACCGGGGGTTCGAGACGGTGACGTACATGTTGGACGGATCGTTCCAGCACAAGGATTCTTCTGGGAACTCGGGCATACTCAAGCCTGGCGCTGTTCAGTGGATGACTGCGGGCGCAGGTGTGGTCCACTCGGAGATGCCATCCGAGGAGGTGATGCAAAACGGTGGCCGCCTGCATGGCTTCCAACTGTGGGTGAACCTGCCCGCAGCCGAGAAGATGGTGTCGCCTCGCTACCAAGAGTTCCCTGCAGAGGGCGTGCCAATCGCAAGCAATGAGGCAGGAGTCTGGGTCCGCGTGATCGCGGGCGAGGCCCTGGGCGTGGACGCGGTAATCGACACGCACACGCCGATCATGTACCTCCACTTCATCCTCCAGCCCGGCGCGACGCACGTGCAACGTGTGCCGTCCGAGTACAACGCGTTCGCCTACATCGTGGAAGGCCAGGGGCGTTTCGGAATCGACGAGCCGGAGGACGCGGTCGAGGGGAATCTCGTGGCGTTCGACCAAGACGGTGGACAGATCCGCGTGACGAACACAGGCGATAAGCCCCTCAGTTTCCTGCTCTTAGGCGGCTTGCCAATCAACGAGCAATTGGCTCGCTACGGCCCCTTTGTGATGAACACGGAAGAGGAAATACATGCGGCCATTGAGGACTACCACGCTGGCCGCATGGGCGTAATCGATTTTTAAGCGATACCGGCTTGGCGGAAGCATTCGATCAGCTAGGGACTTATCACCTAACGACGCCCATGACGCCGGTGGTGTAGCGGTCCACTGCGTCGCGGTCGACTTCGATGCCGAGCCCGGGGGTCTGGGGCACGGTGATGTGGCCTCGTACGGGTACCAGGGGGTGCACGAGGAGGTCGCTCTCAAGCCAGCGACCAGAGGTGAGCGCGCTGGCTTCCGCTTCACCCAGGCATGATGCGAGGTGAAGCGCGGCGGCAGTGCCGACGCCTGTTTCCATGGACGACGCGACCACCGAGCGCAGGCCGTGCTCAGCGGCGAGGGCCATAATGGCCTGGGTTGCGCGGATCCCACCGGCAAGGGTGGGCTTGACGACGAGGACGGCGGCGGCGCCTGCTTGGATGATCTTCTCGGCGTCGTCCAACGTCTTGAGAGACTCGTCGGCGGCGATGGGCATCGGCACGGAGTTGCGCACCTCGGCCATGCCCTTAAGGTCCAGGTTCATGACCGGCTGCTCGACGAACTCTAGGTTGAACGGTTCGAGCATCTTGAGGGTGGTGATGGCGCGGTCCGGGCTCCAAGCCTCGTCGGCGTCTGCTCGAAGGGCTACGTCGTAGCCGATGGCATCGCGCACCTCCCGGACGACAGCGATATCGTGGTCCGGGAAGCGCGAGCCGATGGACAGCTTCACGCAAATGAAGCCGTCGTCGACCGCCTGCTTCGCTTGGCGTGCAGCCTCATCGGGCTCGACGAAGCTGATGTCGGCGCAGATGGGCACCCAGTCGATTACGCCGTTGAGCAAGTCCTCGATGGGACGGAGGCGTTGCTGGCCGATGAGATCCAGCGTTGCGGTCTCTAGGCCGAAACGCAAGACATCGCCCTCGGCGGTGTGCGGCGTAAGCGCGGAAACGACATCGAACGCCATGCTCGGCGTGAGTCCGATGGTCGTAGGCGCGAGATCGTGGAGCATGGCGCCAATGTCGGCGATACGATCCTCGCTGGCCGAACCTGGGGGTGAGGCCTCGCCGACGCCCATGAAACCGTCGTCGGTCTGCATCCAGAGCAACAGGGCGTAGCGCACGAGCTGCTTACCGCCGGTGTCCTCTGGATGGCCATACGGGACTTTCACCCCTCGCCATTCGACCTTCACGATTTCCATGCGGGCCATTATGCGGTGTGGGGTACAGCTGAGCCAGAGGAGGCGCCACAGAATCTAGCTAGGCCATCTCGTCCGAGACAGCAGTGGCATAGCGTGCGACGGTCGCAGCGAGGGTGGCGTTGCGCCCTAGCGTGGGGTCCTGTTCGATGAGCGCCTGCGCTTCGGTGCGGGCCGACGTCAGCAGGTCGCGATCGTCGAGGCGGGCCATCTTGAGCGTTGGCAAGCCGGACTGACGCGTGCCGAAGTAATCGCCAGGCCCGCGCAACTTGAGGTCGGCCTCCGCAATCTCGAAGCCGTCGTTGGTCTTCAGCAACACTTGGAATCGCGCTTTAGCGTCCTCCGATATCGAGTCCGAGAGCAGCAGGCAGTAACTCTGGAACTCTCCGCGCCCGACACGCCCTCGTAACTGATGCAACTGGGCCAGGCCGAAGCGGTCGGCGCCCTGGATCATCATGACCGTTGCGTTGGGCACGTCGATGCCCACCTCGATGACGGGCGTGGTGACTAGGACGTCGAGCCCACCGGAGCGGAACAGGTCCATCACCGACTGCTTCTCGTTAAGGGGCATCCTGCCGTGCAGCAGACCCAGGCGCAGCTGGGACAGCGTGGTCTCACGAAGGCGGTCAAACTCGACGGTCGCAGCCCGAGCGAGCACGGACTCCGACTCGTCGATCAGCGGGCACACCACGAACGCCTGACGACCGGCGGCCACCTCGTTGACGATGAAGGCTTCAGCGTCGGCCGCCCGGCTCACCGGCACCTGGCGCGTCTTGATCGCCAGGCGGCCCGAAGGCAGTTCGGGGATGGTGGAGGCATCAAGATCGCCGTAGACGGTGAGCGCGAGGGTTCGCGGGATCGGAGTGGCGGACATGAGCAGCAAGTGGGGCATCCGCGACGCGTTGTCCCGAAGCGCAGCCCGCTGGAGAACACCGAAGCGGTGCTGCTCATCAACGACGGCGAGGGCCAGGTTGGCCAGCTTGACGTCCTTCTGAATCAGCGCGTGGGTGCCAACGAGGATGTCCATCGTCCCCTCGCCGGCGCGGCGGAGCAGCTCGCGACGGGCGGCGGCTTTGGTGCTGCCGGTGAGCAAGCCAATGGTGATCGGGACCGGGTGCGGCTCGAGATACGCGGTGAACCAGTCCTGCTCAAGGCTGGGCTGGAGCAGCGCTTCTAGCAGGCGGCGGACGCCCAGGAAGTGTTGTTCCGCCAGCACTTCGGTGGGTGCCATGAGCGCACCCTGGTAGCCATCGGCAACAGCGGTGAGGAGCATCGCGAGCGCCACGACCGTTTTGCCGCTACCCACGTCGCCCTGCAGCAGGCGGCTCATGGGGTGCTTGGCGTACTCAACATCCCGCGTCGCCTCGGCAATCGAGGTGATCTGACCGTCGGTCAGATCGAACGGCAGCGACGCGATGAAAGTTTTAACGGCGTCCGGCATGGGGTTGAGCGGGATTCCAGGGTCTTCACCAACGGGGCGTGAGCGTTTGGCCGCGACGGCAAGCTGGAGCACGAGGAGTTCATCGAACGCAAGGCGACGGCGCGCGAGCTCGAAGGCTTCGTTGGAATCGGGGTAGTGCGCCTGGCTGATCGCTTTGCCCAGCGGCCATAGGCCGTTGCGGGCAATCACGTCCTGGGGCAAGGGGTCTTCTATCTCGAGCACGCCGTCCCTGGTCTGGGAGAGCAACGCCTCGCGGATGATCCGGCGCACGGTCTTCTGATAAAGGCCTTCGGTCCCCGGGTAGACCGGTACGAGGCGGCCCGTGTTCACCAGCTCGTAGGTATCCGGGTCGTCAACCATTTCCCACTCCGGGGAGTCCATCTGCTTGCGGCCGTTGTAGGCGGAGACCTTGCCGGAGAGGGAGATCTGGGGCTTCTGGCCACCCGCACCGGCCAGGATGGCGATGGTGCGCTTGAGGTTCTGGGCGACCCATGGCTGGTTAAACCACATGATGCGCATGTTGCCCGTGGCGTCGCCGACGACGGCTTCGGTGGCCCGCATACGCCCGCCACGACCCAGGCGTTTCTCGTTGGCCTCCCACAGCATACCGACTATGGTCTGCTCTTCGCCGACGACGGCCTGGGCGATAGGGCGGAGGGCGCTGTAGTCCTGATGACGGTTGGGGAAGAGCCATAGCAGGTCACGGACGGTCTCCACGCCGAGCGTCGCGAGCTTCTCGCCGGTCGGGCGAGTGACGCTCTTGAGCGCGGTGGTGGGGTCATCGAGGGCGATAGCGGGGCCGCCAGGTGCTTTAGGTGCGGGAGGAAGCGGCACGGGCCGCTCGCGCTGCTTGGGCGGCGGTGGCGTTTCGCCGATGAACCGCTCAACCTCGCGGAACCAGCGCTGCCGTTGCGCGCCGTCCAACTCACGATAGCCGACGGACAAAAGGCCTAGCTCATCGAGCGTCGTGAGGAGGGAGTGGTGCCTGGCATTGGCGTGCAGGTTGCGGAGGAAACCGTCGAGGCCGCCCGTCACCATTTTGTCACGGAATCCATCGACGGCCTCAGCCGCGATAATCTTGCGGAGGGCGTCGAGTTGGTTTGCGGGGTCAGGACGATTGTTCACGACGGTTAGCGTAGCAGGAGTGCGGGTGGTTTAAAGGTGCTCCGGGAGCAGCGCGCGAACACGTTGAATTGGGCTATGCGCGGGGGGTGTCACCCGCACCCCCGCCAGAGGAGTGCCTCTGCACACCCTGACCCCGGACCCGTTGGGAGACACGTGATGTCGCGGGTCGGGGCTCATCAGTGACGTGTATCGTCCGGTAGTAGAGCGTAGCGGGAAAGGGGGCGATGGGACGAGTGGCGTTTGTCAGCAGGGCCTGCGGCCGATTGTCGTTCGGCTCTACAAGGACAACTTGATCTCGCGCGTTACCGCGCCGTCGCTTGCCACCAGGAGGAGGATCTGCCCCTGCAATTTTTCGTTGGGCACTCGGAAGACGGTTTTGAACGGGGAACCATGCGAGATGTGAGGATGTTCACGTCCGGGATCGGTCACCGCAATGAAATGGGGATCTCCAGTGAAACGGGGTTGTTGGATACGCCCGAAATCTCCACACGGAGCTCGCGGTAGTCGATGCCAGGCCCGGTCCTTACCGACGCGACTTCGACATCCCCACGTTGTGCGGACAAGCTGAGCGCTGATGATCTTCTGCTGGTCGTCCTTGCCGCAGCCGCCGGCGTACATCCGCTGTGTGTCGACGGGCAATTTCACGAAATGCGGGTCGGCTCCCGCAACGCCCGTGCTAGTGATCCAATCCCACTGAAGGCCCTCTTCCGATCGCGCCGACCAAACCTCTACGTGACGCCAGAAGAGCATCAGGTCGCTTCCGTCGGGCTCGACCATCGCGTGTGGATGGCGGGCAGTATCGGCGGTATCGCTGCGATCCTCAGTACCTAGTCGATGGCCTAGATCCTGATCCCACTGCAACAGGTCGGTCGAGAAAGCGCTATAGATTCGGGCTCCCGCCACGGGCGGGCCTAAAGCACTTGGAGTTCCCCGGTGTCTGAGGCGCGTTGGACGGTGTCGACGAATTTGTGGTGCTCGACTGCGGCATCGAAGTCGGGGTTGAAGTCGGTGCTGCCGTTTTGGAGAGATTCGGCATAGGCGGCCCAGAGTTTGCCGATGTTGACCGATTGGTCTGTGAGGCCGTTGGCGGTGACCCAGCGTGCTTGGGGTACGTCGATGACGACGAGGGTTTCGTCGCCCTGGGCGCCACGAAGCGTGGCGCCGCCACCAGCGTGGGGCGAGCCTGGCGCTTCGAGCACGAGCGAGCCCCTAGTGCCGTGGACGACGGTACGGTGGCCCGTTGAGCCTGTGACGACCTGGCCGACGTGGATGGAGACGGCGGCGCCGCTCTTGAGCGTGCCGATGACGCGAATGTCGTCTGGTGCGTCAACCGAGAAGGTCTCGCCGGTGTCGGAAGCGGTCCACTCGGCGACGTGATTGGTCACCTGGGCGGACAGCGACTCGAAGCGGCCAACGGCTGTCATGAGCAGGTCGACGGCATGACCGAAGGTGATGGTGAGCACGTTGGCCCCAGCAGCCTTGTCGCGCATCCAGATGCGACCAGAGGGCCGAGCGAGGGCGCCGGTGCTGAACTGCGTCATATCCACGGACAGGACGTCTCCCACGTAACCGTCATCGATGAGCCTGTGGATGTGCAGGGCCTCGGCAGAGCGGCGGGACTGAAGGCCGACGGCGGTGCGGACGCCTTTCTCCTTGGCGAGGGCGGCAAGCTCTTCCGCCTGGGCGGTGGTGGTGCCCAGCGGCCACTCAACATAGATGTTCTTACCGGACTCGATGATGTCCTTGGCCAGCTCGTAGTGAAGCGGAAGCTTGACGACGACTGCGGCGACGTCAATGTCATCCCGCTCAAGCATCTTGCGGTGATCGTCGAAGGCGTGCTCGGCACCGAACGTGGCGGCGGCCTCATCGGCGCTCTCCTGGCGGGTGGTACTGACGCCGAGGAGGTGGACACCGGGGACGCCGGCTTTGATACCTGGCATGTGGGCGCGGCCTGCCCAGCCCTTGGTTGGGTTAGCCCCAATGATTCCGATACGCACGTTGTCCGCCATTGCACTCTCCTTACACGCCTAGGTTTCAGGCGCAACGTTACCCCAATCCAGCGAGGGACGCTACGTCCCGACCATGAGCACGGACGCTCGTTGACCCATGTTTGGGCGCACCATAGACTTTCGGCGGGTTGCTATCGGCTCGCAACGACTCGTGAGTAGAGGGGGTGAGGGGATGTCCTGGATTACTGAAACAGGTGTCGATTCTGAGGCCGTCGAGGAAGAAGCGCGACGGATGGCTGACCAGAAGCCTGGTAGAGCGCGCTCCGGCGGGGGCCGCATGTCGCCGATCATGAGTGTGATGTCGCTGAACCCGCGGGCGCTGAAGGGCGTGCGGGACATGAATTCCGCGATCACCTTCGGGACCTCGGCGCTGAGCCGGGTGCAGGAAGAGGCGATCGCGACCACAGTGGCACAGGCGAATCACTGCCGTTACTGAACGATGGCTGACGGAGAGTTTCTCCGTCAGCACTCCGAGGACCCGGAGCTCGCTAGCCATGTGATCCATGACTACCGCAACGGGAACTGGGCCCCGAAGACCCGAGCGATGCTGGATTACGCGTCAAAGCTAACGTGTCAGCCGCAGAGTGTCACAAAGGCGGACTTCGACGGCCTGAAGGAACAGGGGCTCACCGAGGACGAGATACTGTCAAACGTGCTCCTCACGTGCACGTTCGCGTTCATGACGAGCTTGGCGGACGGGGCTGGGCGTGGAGAGCCTGCCGAGGGTCGCCAGGAGTGGGTCGAGGAATGGATTCAGGGACCCGCTCGCGACCAGGAGTGGCTGCTGAACCCGAAGTCGTAGGCAGAGCGAGGGGGGGGGCGCGGAGCGGAGTTCCCGTTGGGGGGGCTTGAGGACGCGAGAGAGATTCTTCTCGGCCTACGGCACGATCAGAATGACGTAAATGGGGCCTGGCCAAACCGGCTGGTGACCACGCAGGTTGACAGTCAGGCCGCTGGTTTGCCAGATTGCCTGAAATAAAGGTAGAAACACATGAACGTAGGATTCATTGGACTCGGGAAGATGGGCGGGCCTATGGCCCGGAACCTGATCAATGCGGGCCATACTCTCGTGGTGAGCGACGTGAACGAAGCTGCGACGGCGCAGCACCGTGAGCTCGGCGCTACGTGGGCGGCGACGCCGCGTGAAGTCGCGAGCAGTAGCGAGGTGGTCTTCACGTCATTGCCAGGCCCGGCAGAGGTCGACGCGGTGGTGCTCGGCCGCGACGGGCTTATCGAGGGCTTCATTCCTGGCACGATCTACGTGGACCTGTCGACGGGGTCACCGACGGCGATCCGGCGGGTTGCGGAACGCATCGAGGCGGCAGGCGCCCACGTCATCGACGCGCCGGTGAGCGGCGGAGTACAGGGCGCGGACAAGGGAACGTTGGCGGTAATGGTTGGCGGCAATCCGCAGATTGTTGAGCGCGTGCGGCCGTTGCTCGAAGTGATTGGCGCAAGCGTCGTGTATGTGGGCGGCGTGGGCTCGGGCACGGTGGCCAAGCTGGTGCACAACGCGATCTCGATGACCACGCGAATCGTTATCCAAGAGGGGATGACACTGGCCGTGAAGGCGGGTGTCGATCCGAACGTGATGCTGAACGTGCTACGTGAGGCGTCGTTCGGCAAGCAGTTGGTGCTGACCGACCACATCCCCGACCTGGTGCTAAAGGGCGACTTCGATCACCCCCGGTTCAGCCTAGGCCTATCCCACAAAGACGTGAGCCTAGCGTTGGAACTGGCGAGAGAGATGGAAGCACCCATGGGCATGGCCGAGAAGGCAGATGAGGAGATCCAACGCGGCATTGATCGTGGCTGGGCCGACCGAGACAATCTGGTGACGTTCCTGCTGGCCGAAGAGCGGGCAGGCGTCGAAGTCAGGGAATGATGAACGAACTGGTAAGGCTCACCGCACGGAACGCGGTGGATCTGTTACGCAAGCGCGAGGTGACGCCTGTCGAGCTGGTGGATGCAGCTGCGGAGCGGATCGCCGGGGTGGAGCCAGCGGTGAATGCGCTGCCTACGCTGGCGGTGGAGCGAGCACGGGAGCACGCACAGCGACTGATGAAGGACGCAGCGCCGTCCAATCCGCCACGTGGCTACCTCTACGGATTGCCCGTGGCGATCAAGGATCTGAAGGATGTGGCGGGAGTGAGGTCGACGAAGGGCTCACCAATCTACGCGAACCACATCCCGGAACGCTCGGACTACCTGGTGGAGAACATCGAGGCCAAAGGCGGGATGGTGATCGCGAAGTCAAACACCCCCGAGTTCGGCGCGGGCGCGAACACGTTCAACCAGGTTTTCGGCAAGACCCGCAATCCTTGGAACACGTCCAAGACTTGCGGCGGATCGTCAGGCGGGTCGGCGGTGGCACTGGCGACGGGCGAGGTCTGGCTGGCGACGGGCTCCGATCTGGGAGGGTCGCTGCGGATCCCGGCCAGCTTCTGCTCGGTGGTGGGCATGCGCCCATCGCCCGGCCGCGTACCGTACGGCCCGAAGGACCTGCCGTTCGCAAGTCTGTCGGTCGAGGGACCGATGGCGCGCACCGTGGGCGACCTAGCACTGTTCCTGGACACGCAGGCTGGACAAGCGGCGTTGGACCCCATCAGCATTCCTGCGCCATCGAAAGCGTTCGTCGACGCGGTGGACTCGCCGGTCGCGCCCAAACGGGTCGCGTACACGAGCGATCTGGGCATCGCACCGGTGGATCCGGAGGTGCGGGCGATCTGCGAGGAAGCAGTCAAGCGATTCAAGGACTTCGGTGCGGCGGTTGAGGGTGCAACAATCGATCTGCGCGACGCAGAGGAGATCTTTCAAACGTTACGGGCAGCTCAGTTCGCGGCGCAGTTCGGCAACCTGCTGGAGCCTCATCGGGAACTGCTGAAGGCGGACGTCATCTGGAACATCGAGAAGGGCCAGGCGCTGTCGGCCGAAGACGTGAACCGGGCAGAGCTGGCCCGCGGCGCGCTGTACAACCGCACAGAGGCGTTCTTCAACGACTACGACTTGCTGGTCTCTCCTGCCGTGCTCCTGCCGGCGTACGACATCGACCAGGCGTACGTCACCGAGGCCGGAGGGGTGAAGTTCGACAATTACGTGAGCTGGCTGGTGATGTCGTTCGCGCTGACGTTGACGGCGTGTCCATCGATCTCGGTGCCGTGCGGTTTCACGGCAAGTGGCCTGCCTGTGGGTTTGCAGATCACGGCGCCGCGAGCCAACGAGGCAACACTGCTGTCGGCGGCGGCGTTGTTCGAACAGGCGATCGACCTGAACTCAGGGGTGCCAATCGACCCGATTGTGCGGCACACGGAGGCGAGTCGATGACGTGGTGGGGCTACATTCTGCTAGGGATGGCGTGGGTCGCGACCGTGACCGTGACACTGGTGATGAGCCTGGACGCGGCCACGAACGCGGTCTCGGCGGATCTTGCAGCCGACCCCAATGGACTCCAGATCGGGACAGCGGTGGTGTCGGCGGTTGTGTTTGCGGGACCGGGTCTGTTCTTCATCTTAAACGGCATCCGACAGGGGCGCCGCCGCTCCTAGGAGCTACAAAGCACCTCCCACAAGGTTGCCCTAGAATGGCGGCAACCGCTTCCCGGAGGCGACTCATCTCGTCAGAGGAGACTCTGTTGTACGACCGTACTGTTCTGCCCAATGGGCTTCGCGTGCTTTCAAGCACGATGTCCCACACCCGATCGGTTTCCGTAGGCATCTTCGTGGGCGCGGGGTCGCGGTACGAGGACGACGCGCTGGCGGGCGCTTCCCATTACTTGGAGCACGTACTGTTCAAGGGGACGGAGAAGCGACCTGAGCCGCAGTTGATCGCGGGAGCTATCGAATCGGTCGGCGGCATGATGAACGCGTCCACCGACCGCGAGGCGACGATCTACTACGCGAAGGTGGGGCGCGCACACTTCGCGTTGGCTTTGGACGTGTTGGCTGACATGATCCTGCACCCGCTGTTCACCGACCACGAGGTGGAACGAGAGCGCGGGGTGATCATCGAGGAGCTGGCGATGACCTATGACCAGCCCGACGCCTACGCCGACCTGCTGATCGACGCGACGCTGTGGCCAGGCCAGGCGTTGGGCCGCGACATCGGCGGGAGCCGCGAGTCGGTGGGGGCTATCAGTCGGCAGGCGTTGATTGACTACCACGCGCAACAGTACGTGCCCAACAACACCGTGGTCGCCGTAGCTGGCAACTACTCGCACGAAGAGGTGCTAGCGCTGGTGAACGAACAGATGGGAGCCTGGAAGGGCGGATCACCGTTGGGCTGGGAGCCCGTGCAGGCGACGGCCCAGGATGTGAGGATCAGCATCGGCAATCGCAAGACCGATCAGGCGCACATCTGCCTGGCTGTCGATGGAATCTCAGCGATGGCACCCGACCGGTACTCGTTCGACATGATGAACGCCGTGATGGGCGACGGCATGACGAGCCGACTGTTCATGGAGATCCGCGAGCGTCGCGGCCTCGCCTACGAAGTGCACTCGAGTTCCATGCACTACCGGGACTGCGGTGCGCTGATGGTGTACTGCGGAGTGGATACCGCCAAGGCGGAGGAAACGATCCAGGCGGTGCTGGATGAGATGTCGAAGATGTCCGAGGGAGTAACGCAGGAGGAACTCGCGCGGTCAGTGGAATACGCGTGCGGGAGACTCGATTTACGACTGGAGGACACGCGAGCGGTGATGAGCTGGCTGGGCGGCCAGGAGTTGCTGCGCGACGAGGTGATAGAGCCCGACGACATCGTTGCGGAACTGCGCAAGGTGACCACCAATCAGGTCCTCGAAGCGGCCCGAACCTACCTGAAGGACCCCAGCTACCGATTGGCGGTGGTCGGCCCCTACAAGTCTGACGCGGCCTTCCAGAAGCTGCTGGGGTAGATCGCTCAGAGCTCAGCTAGCCCCAGAGTTGCTTGCTGGCGATCTGCGCTCCCTCCACGAGCGCGGCGAGCTTGGCCCACATGATGCTGACGTGGACACGTGGGTTGAGTGAGCCCTGGAAGAAGCCGCAGTCGGTCCCGGCGATGACGTTCTCACGTCCCACGAGGCGGGCAAAGTTGCCCAGCCGCCACGCGACGAGCTCCGGGTGCTCCACGGTATTCGCGGCGTGCCCGACAACGCCCGGGATGAGGATCATCCCGTCGGGTAGTTTGACGTCCTCCCAGACCATCCATTCGTGCTCGTGCCGTGCATTGGCGGCCTCCATCGAGAGGGCGCCAGCTTCAATCTTGAGAATGATATCTACGATGTCCTTGAGGGGCAGGTCCGTGGAGTGCGGACCATGCCAGCTTCCCCAACACAGATGGTACCGGATGCGGTCCGCCGGGATGTCGCCGATGGCATAATTGATGGCCTCGACACGCATCTCGGCGAACTTGCGATAGTCCGCGATGCTTGGCGCCGGGTTCATGAGGTCGTAGGTCGCGACGATGCGGGGATCGTCGATCTGCAACAGGAACCCTGCGTCCACGATGGCTTTGTACTCGACTCGCATGGCGGCGGCGATGGCGAAGAGGTACTCCTCCTGAGTAGCGTAGAACTCGTTGGTGCGTTGACCCTCGATGGTGGCGGGAGCGACGGAAGGGACGAATGCCTCCTGGACTCCCGCGTTGGCGGTAGCCGCCCGCAGATTGTCGATGTCGCGCTGAATCAGCGCTTGCCCCGCCTGCTCGATGGGTGACGCACAGACGACCCGCATCCTGCCGCCGGAAGCTGGGGCAGCGTCGTACTCGGCGTAGAACTCTGGAAAAGCGTCATGGTCACGCCCGAAGTTGTTGATCGGGCTCCCACCTAGCGGCGTCTCACGTTGCTCGAAACCGGTGAGGCGGTCACTCACGTAGCCTGCGAAGTTGATCTTGGAACATTCGCCGTCGCTGGGGACGTCGATGCCGATGTCCGCTTGGCGCTTGACGATGGCGGCGACAGCGTTCTTCAGCGCGGGCGCAAAGTCGTCATCTGGCAGCGGCTGGCCGCTGGCCTTGGCGCGCATGGCAGCGACAATCGCTGGTGGGCGCACGAGGCTGCCCACGTGAGTGGTAAGGATGCGGTCGGTGCTGGTCTTCACGGCGCCTCCCGTACAGGGGAATCACAACGCATTGTAGGCGTGCCGATGAGCGGACAAAAGTGACGTCAGGGGGCGAAAGAAAGGGCCCCTGCCGGATGGCGGGGGCCCTTTCTTTATCTAACCGTCGAGCTCTAACTGTCGGGTTTCGCGAAACCTAGGCCGTGGCCTAGAAGTCGTGCATGTCCGGCATGGGAGCCGCAGGTGCGGCCTCCGGGATGTCGGTCACCAGGGCCTCGGTTGTGAGGACCATGGCTGCGACGGAAGCGGCGTTCTCGACCGCTGCACGCGTGACCTTCGCCGGGTCGACGATGCCACGCTCGAGCATGTGGCCCCAGACGCCAGCCTCGGCGTCGAATCCCCAGTCCTTCTCTGCCTCACGGGCACCGGCGACGATGACGTCACCAGGTTGGCCAGAGTTGACTGCGATGGCCCGCACGGGCTCTTCAAGCGCACGGCGCACGATGGCTGCGCCGGTTGCCATATCACCTGCGAGTGTCAGATTGTCGATGGCTGCGGTTGCGCGAACCAGGACCGATCCGCCCCCGGGGACGATGCCCTCTTCAACCGCTGCACGGGTAGCGGAGAGAGCGTCCTCGACGCGGGCCTTCTTCTCTTTGAGCTCAATCTCGGTGGCTGCACCGACCTTGATGATCGCAACACCACCGGACAACTTGGCGAGGCGCTCCTGGAGCTTCTCACGGTCGAAGTCGGAGGTGGTCTCTTCAATCCGAGCCTTGATCTGGGAAATGCGTCCCTGAATCTCTTCCTCCGTGCCGTGACCCTCAACGAACGTCGAGTCGTCCTTGGTCGCAACGATGCGACGTGCGCGACCGAAGTCCTCAGGGGTAACGGTGTCGAGCTTGCGGCCGATCTCCTCAGAGATCACCGTACCTCCTGTCAGGATCGCGATGTCCTGAAGCATCTCCTTGCGGCGGTCGCCGAAGCCAGGGGCCTTGATGGCCAGAACGCTCAGCGTGCCACGAAGCTTGTTGACCACGAGAGTGGCCAGGGCCTCACCATCGATATCCTCAGCGATAATGACGACGCTCTTGGTGACCTGGAGAACCTTCTCGAGGGCAGGAAGCAAATCGTTCACAGCGGAGAGCTTCTTGTCGGTAATCAGGACGTACGGGTCTTCGATGACGCTCTCCATGGTCTGGGAGTCGGTCAGGAAGTAGGGGGAGATGTAGCCACGGTCGATCTGCATCCCCTCGACGTACTCGGTCTCGTAGTCCAGGCCCTTGCCTTCCTCGACCGTAATGACTCCGTCCTTACCAACCTTTTCCATGACATCGGCAATCAGATCGCCCATCTCGGAGTCGTGGGCTGAGAGGGACGCAACCTGCGCAATCTGCTCTTTGCCCTCGACCTCCGTGGACTGCTCCTTGATGCTCTGGCGAACGGCAACAACAGCGGCCTCAATACCACGCTTGATGGCCATGGGGTCGGCGCCAGCGGTGATGTTGCGGAAGCCCTCGCTGATCATAGCCTGGGCCAGAACCGTTGCGGTGGTCGTGCCATCACCAGCGACGTCGTTGGTCTTGGTGGCGGCTTCCTTGAGGAGCTGCGCACCCATGTTCTCGTAGTGGTCGGCAAGCTCAATCTCCTTGGCGATGGTCACGCCGTCGGAGCAGACGTTCGGGGGGCCGAACTTCTTGTCGAGGATGACGTTCCGGCCACGGGGGCCAAGGGTCACCTTGACGGTGTTGGCCAGCTTGTCCATACCGATCTTCAGCGACTGTCGGGCCTCGTCGCTATAAATGATTTGCTTTGCCATTGACTGCTTCCTCCTTGAAGCTAATGTGCAGGCGCGAAGAGGCTTCGCATCCGGCACAGGGAATGTTGGTACTTAGCTGACCTTCGCCAGGATGTCGCGCTCAGTGAGAACCAGAAGCTCCTCATCGTCTTCGGTGAACTCGGTACCGGCGAACTTGGAGTAAACGACCACATCGCCCACCTTAAGGTCCATCTCAATGCGCTTGCCCTCGTCGGTCGTGCGACCGGGGCCTACCGCGACGACGGTGCCCTCTTGGGGGCGTTCCTTCGCGGTGTCAGGGACATACAATCCACTCTTCGTCTGGGATTCCTGTTCGACCGCCTTTACGACGACCCGGTCGCCCAATGGTTGAAGCGTTCGTGCCACGTTCTCTCCTCCTTTTACTTTCCGTTCTACTGTTGCCTGCATTGCTTGCCGACCCAAGGCCGGAAGCACCACTGGCAATTGCGCGCCTTCATTGCTAGCAGTCTCAATGGTCGAGTGCTAACACGATGCATCTTATGGGCGCTGCTGAGAGGCTGTCAAGGCTCGTTTGAACCCCGCCGAGAAGCTGGAAGGTTATGGCTTGACACTCTATTTGGCCCACTGTCAAATGCCGTTAACCGGCAACTCACCGGCACGGAGAAGGCGATGACTTCGGTGAAGCTGGCCCAGCGAGGCCATATCGCGACCCTCACGCTCGGCAGTCCCTCGACGCGCAATGCGCTTGACGAGGCCCTGCGCGCCGAATTCGCGACGGCCATCGAGAGCCTAAACGACGATGACGACGTGCGCGTGGTGATCGTGGCGGGTGCCAACGGTGTATTCGCCAGCGGCCTCTATCCACTGCCTGAAGGGCCCGCAGCTCGCGGCGCGGGGAGCGCGGTCGCTTCGCTCCGCAAGCCCACAATCGCCTGGATTGATGGCGCGTGCGTGGACATGGGCCTTGAGTTGGCGCTGGCGTGCGACGTTCGCATCGCCAGCGCGACGTCCACGTTCGGGCTACGCGGAGTGCAGCACGGGCAACTGCCGTGGGACGGCGGCACGCAACGTCTCTCGCGCGCCGTTGGACGGGGCCATGCGCTGCGCCTGCTGCTGACAGGCGCGGTCGTTGGCGCGGAGGAGGCGCTGCGAATCGAGCTCGTCGAGGGTATCGGCGATGCGCAGGCTGTCGCGGACTGGGCGGAGCGCGCTGCGGCTGGCGCGCCCATCGCGGCGGCGTACACCAAGGAAGCGACTGCCAGCGCGCACGACCTGACGCTGGGGCAGGGGTTACGCCTGGAGGCAGACCTGAGCGTGCTATTGCAATCGACAGCCGACCGTGCGGAGGGCCTCGACTCGTTCGCTAGCAAGCGGAAATCAAGGTTTGACGGCCGATGAGCGCGTTCGAAACGATCGATTATGTGAAGCAAGGCAACGGTATCGCCGTGCTGACGCTGAACCGTCCCGAAGCACTAAACGCTTTCAACGTACAGATGCGCGACCATGTCTACGAGGCGCTCACAGCGGTGCGCGACGACGACGATGTTCGCGGACTGCTAGTGCGCGGCGCGGGAGAACGTGCCTTCTGCGCGGGCGCGGACTTGGCCGAATTCGGTAGCGCTCCGTCGCAAGCCATTGCAAGGTCGGTCCGATGGGAGCGCGACGTGTGGGGCCTTTGGCTATCGATAACCAAGCCAATGGTTGCAGCGATCCACGGTTTCTGCCTGGGCTCAGGCGTCGAAATCGCGTCGGTCTGCGACGTAAGGATCGCTGCTGACGATGCTCGATTCGGGATGCCGGAGGTTAGCCTGGGGCTGATCCCTGCGGCAGGGGGTACGCAACTGCTACCGCGATTGCTCGGCCAGGGACGCGCGCTCGACCTGCTGTTGACCGGGCACCGGTTCACGGCGACCGACGCTTTGCGATACGGACTGGTGTCGGAGGTGACAAGTCGCGGTATGCTTGAAGCGCGCGCATTGGATACCCTGGACACTATGCTCCAGGCGCCGTGCGGCACACTTGCTGCCGCCAAGTGGGTCGTGTCAGAGGGACTCGACCTGCCACTTGCAGAAGCGCTGGCACTGGAACGCAGGATCGGAAGAACGCTCACCTAGCTCCCTGATTGCCCCGATAACGCCGACTGGCGACCCGGAGGACCCACGACTTGCACACGCATGACATCCTGAGCATCGCTTCGGCCATCGTGCCCGAGCGTGCCGCTATCACGTTCGACGACCACATCACGACGTTCGGTGAGTTGGCAGCGCGCGCCAATCGACTGGCGAACGCACTCGCGGAACGAGGCGTGGAGGCGGGCGACCGAGTCGCGGTAATCGACGTCAATACGCCGCGGCACCTGGAACTCTACTTCGCGGCGGCTCGGCTCGATGCGATCTACATGCCGCTGAACTTCAGGGACCGCGCGGAGGAACTCAGGTTTCCGCTGGAGCACACGGCACCCAAGGTGGTGATGGTGGGCCCGCGCTACGTGCCGCTGATCGAAGAGCTAAGGCCCGATACGGTGTCGACTGACCTGCTGCTGGTGTCAGAAGGCGCGGCGCCACCAGGCTGGCAGACCTACGACGACGTTCTGATCGCGGGCGACGAGGATGAGTTCCGCTTCCCGGAAGGTGAGCCGGAGAACACGGCGGTGCTGCTGTTCACGGCGGGCACGACCGGCAGGCCAAAAGCGGTGATGCTGAGCCATCTGTCATTCACTGAGTTCATGCTGACCAACGTGGAGCCGCCGGACCCGGATTCGGAGGAGCGAACGATCTTGAGCCTACCGATGCACCACATCGCGGGCCTCCAAGCGGCGTTGGCCTCAGTGTTCGGCGGGCGGTCCATCGTAATGCAACGTCAGTTCGAGGCGAGCGATTGGATGAATCTCGTGACTCGACACTCGGTGAGCCGCGCATTGGTAGTCCCCACGATGCTAAAGCAGGTGCTGGACCACGCCGAGTTCGGCACCCACGACCTCGGTAGCATACGTGTCATCACGTACGGTGGCGCATCGATGCCGCCGACGCTGATCGAGCGAGCGATCTTTGCATTGCCAGGAGTGCAGTTCATCAACGCTTTCGGCCAGACCGAAACGGGATCCACTATCGCGATGGTGCCACCCGAAGACCACGTGCTCGAAGGCGATCCCGAACTGGTGGCGCGGCGCCGCAGACATCTGGCCAGCATTGGGAAACCGCTGGAGGGAGTCGAGGTGCGCGTCGTCGACGACGGCGGCGAGGACGTTGGCTTCGAAACGACGGGGGAGATCGTGGCGCGTGGGCCCCGGCTCATGAAGGGCTACTGGGAACAGGCGGACGCGACGGCCGAAACCATTCGCGACGGTTGGCTGTACACCGGTGACCTGGGCCACATGGACGAGGATGGCTACGTGTACCTGGAGGGACGCGCCAAAGACTTCATTAAGCGTGGCGGCGAGATGGTGGCGCCAGAAGAAGTCGAGAACGTGATCCACGGCTACGACGGCGTCGCGGAGTGCGCGGTCATCGGTCTGCCGGACGAGACGTGGGGTGAACGGGTGGTCGCGGTGGTGGTCGCAGAGCCGGGAGCCACGGTCACGGAGGAGTCAGTGAAAGCAGTCTGCCAGGAGCACCTGGCTCGATTCAAGCGGCCAGAGCAGGTCATCCTCGTAGACGTGTTGCCGCGGAATGCGTTAGGTAAGGTGCTCAAACGCAAGCTGAGGGATCGCTATGGCTCGGCGGCGAATTAGCTAGACGCGCTCGATGTCGTGGCGCGCGATGATGCCTGCGCGGACATCTAGCGGGATTGTACCGCCATGGGCGGCTGCGACCTGCGCGAGGTCTTCCAGACACAGGTCAAAACACAACGGAGTGTAGATCTCAAGCCAGACGGCGTCGGCGTCGCTGCGGTTGAAGACGTTGTGGGGCACTCCACGCCTGACCAACACGTACTCGCCGGCACGCGCAGTGACAATCTCTTGGTCGACTTGCAAGGTACCTTCGCCGGAGACGACGAGGAACGATTCTTCCATGTTCCGGTGGATGTGGAGATAGCGGGCGTGCCCTGGCTTCGCGGTGTACTCGACAATCGAGTAGGCGCCTCCGGTCTCTTCGCCCGTGACCTTGACGACTGCGGTTCCCGTCTCCAGCGTGTAGGTCCTACTCACAGACGCTCCCCTTGGTGGGGCAAACGACGCGGCGCTTCTACGCGGCTAGAAGCGCGGGGTCTTCGTCCTCGACAGGTGCAGACTGCAGCGTGGGTAGGGATTCGTCCCACTCCATGCCTCCGCGCTTCCACTCATAGGCCCAGCCGAAGACCATAACGACCATGAAGAACAGGACGGCAAGGAAGGCTCCCCACCCGAGGATGCCAGCCTGGGTCGCCCAGGGGAAGAGGAAGACGACCTCAACGTCAAAGAGCAGGAAGAGTAGCGCGTAGCGGTAGTAACGGACGTTGAATCGCTCCCAGTTACCTCCAACGGTTTCCATCCCGCATTCGTACGGGTCGTACTTGACGGGGTTGGGGCGGAACGGACGCGCGTTAATTTTTGTCCCAAGGAACGAGATTAACAGCACGGTGACTGGTACCGCTATGGCGATGCCCGTCATGATGAAGATGAAGCCGTATTGCCTTAGATAATCGTCCATAAGAGCGTGCGTTAGATGCTACGTTCAAGCGTGGAACAGGTCAACGCCGCCGCCTACCGCTCAAGCTGGAACTGGATTGTCTTGCCGCCCAACTTGCGCGGCTGGTAGACTCGGCGTCTGTGCTCGTTTTGTTTCGACGACCGGTAGTTTTCGGCCGGGTACTTTCCTAACAGGGGGTCTGCTTGATTGGAAGCTCTTGGTCAACATGTGCTGCTCGAACTCCGCGACTGTAACGCGGCCAAATTAGACGATTTACCCTTCCTGCGTGACACGATGATAAACGCAGCGGAAGAGACCGGGGCAACGATTATCGGCGAGATATTCCACCAGTTCGCACCGCAAGGTGTCACGGGTGTGGTCGCCATCGCTGAATCCCACCTTTGCATCCACACCTGGCCCGAGTTCGGGTACGCGGCCGTGGATATCTTCACGTGCGGCGCCGCTTTCGATCCGACTGAGGCGGCCCGCCTAATCGTCGCAGCTGTGGAGTCGAAGGACCCGGAGATCACCGAGGTCATTCGCGGTCTGCTGCCCACGACGGCCCCGGCAACGGGCGGCTAGCTCACGCGCCGGCGATGGCAGACCAAGTGTCGCTCGACTCCTCATCAGGCCAAAACTTCTGGCACATGGAATACATGGAGCCCGGACTCATCCAGGGCTCCCAGATTACGAGTGTGATCTTCGACGGCCGATCGGCCTACCAGGCCACACAGATCATAGACACGCAGCCCTTCGGCCGCACCCTTGTGCTGGACGGCAAAGTACAGTCCTCTGAGATCGACGAGTGGGTGTACCACGAAGCGCTGGTTCAACCCGCAATGATGGCCCACGCCGCGCCCAAGAGGGTGTTCATCGCTGGTGGTGGCGAGGGTGCGACCGCACGGGAAGTGCTGCGCCACACAGATGTGACCGAGTGCGTGATGGTAGACCTCGACGAAGAAGTCGTCGAGCTGTGCAAGCAGCACCTGCCCAACCATCACCAAGGGGCTTTCGACGACCCACGGCTAACGGTGCTGTTCGCGGATGCGATCGCGTACCTGCGAGACAACGCCGAGCCGTTCGACGTGCTAATCATCGATGTGCCCGACCCTCTTGAGGGCGGGCCTGCCTATCTGCTCTACACCCAGGAGTTCTATGCCCTGGCAGCATCGCGGCTGGCACCAGGCGGGATCGTCGTGACGCAATCCGGGCCGTGCGGTCCGACCAACGTTACCGAGGTGTTCTCCGCCATCAACAAGACGATGGGCACGGTGTTGGGCAACACTTCTCCCTATCGGGTCTACATCCCGAGCTTCGGCACCATGTGGGGGTTCATCGCAGCGGGCTTGCCCAATTCGCCGTCGGTTGCCGCATCCACGGCCACACAGGTTGATGAGCGCGTGGCGACTCGGCTGAGCGCGTCGCTGAAATATTACGACGGAGTGGCGCACCAGGGCATGGTGAGCCTGCCCAAGTACCTGCGCACGGCCCTTGACAGGGAACTCCGTATCATCACTGACGCGGCCCCTCTCTACTCCATTTAATCTCACAGAATGCTCGCGTGATGCGCGGGTGACGCCTCATCGCTTGGATAGCTTACGTACGTCTGTGCGATTGAGCATGAAGCGTTAGCGGTCTATATTCAGGAGAACGCATTTTGGCGCCTTCGGGCGAAGGGTTGAATATGAACTGGGTAGATATCGTCATCGCGATACTGGTGCTCGGCCTCAGTCTCTTGGGCTGGCGCAAGGGTGTGGTCAAGTTGATCTTCACCCTCGTTGGAGGGGTCGTTGGGATGGTACTGGCGGGCCAGTTGTGGGAGCAGGTAGCTGGTGCGCTCCCGATAAACAACGAGAGCGTCGCAAACATAGCGGCCTTCGTAACAATCCTGGCTGCCGTCATGGTCCTGTCGTGGATCGCGGCCCGCATCTTGATGACGGTGCTCAACGTCTTGCTCCTCAGATGGGTCGACGGTGCCGCCGGCGCAGCCATAGGTTTGGTGCTGGGAGGGATGGCCGCAACAGCGGTGGTCTCCGCGGCGGGGATCGTACCGTCGGACACCCTACGCGATGCGGTGAACGCGTCCACGCTCGCCGAGCCGCTCATCCAAAACATGGACATCGTGTATTCGTTGTTGCCCTCGGAGTTCGACAGCGTGAAGAACCTAGTCCGCCAGGGTAAAGAACTGCTGGACCAGAGCGCGGCTCTGCTGGAGGCCAGCGCCGAGGTCCAGGAACTCCTTACGCAAGGCACAGACCTGCTAGAGGCGGCGAGTGGACTTGAAGACCTGATCTCGCAGGCACAATCTCTCACCGGCCCAAACGCTGACCGCTTAGTGGTTGGATTCACAGGGTTTGCCGGATTCGGCGGCGCTCCGTTGCTGGCGGTCTTCGAGGACCCCTCTGGGAGCGTGCTCGGGCCGGTGAGCACTTCCGTGCTCACCTCCGGAGTCGCGGTGCTCGCAGTCGATGGCTTGACCGACAGCGTCGCGTACGCCATGACCTACTACGTAGACGGCAACCGCAGCGGCACGTGCAACGAAACTGCTGATGATGTAAAGGGCGCAATCTCCATCACAGCCGACGCAACGGAGGCGGGTATGACCTACGACGGCAATGACGGGTCAGGCCGCGATCTCTGCGCCAGCTTCTTGAAGGTCTAGTCCGCTACACAGCCTAGACGCGCGCTAGGCGATGATCGCCCCCAGGCAACTCCCCCGGTTGGTTGCAGCGAACGCGTTCCGTATCTACTATTCGTAGCGAGGCGTTGCCTCCAGTGGTACGGAACGCAGACCGGGGGTGAGCGCTGAACGAAGCCGTCCTTGTTCTCAATCATAACTACGAACCTCTGAACGTTTGTGGCGTTCGGCGGGCTGTGGTTCTGCTGCTTCGAGAGAAAGCCCAGCCTCTCGACGCCAGCAACAGGGTAATCCACGCTGCGAACGATGATTTCCCCGTGCCATCAGTGATCCGATTGCTGCACATGGTGAAGCGTCCGGTGTTCACCCGCCGCCTATCGAGACGCGAGATTTTCTGGCGTGACGGGTTCCGGTGTCAGTACTGCGGGAAGCAGGTGCGAGAGCTAACGTTGGACCACGTTAAGCCACGGGTGAGGAATGGCCCACATACGTGGGAGAACGTGGTGACGGCTTGCGAGGCTTGCAATCATCGCAAGGCTGGCAGGTCGCCCCGAGAGGCGGGCATGCGGCTGCTGAAAGAGCCTGCACCGCCGAAGGCCAATCCCTACTACCACCTGATGCACCGTCAGCTCCCTGACGAGTGGAACATCTACCTACCTTGGAAGCAGCCCGATCGGAACGCATTGGCCCTGGCCTAAGCCAGGGATCGGCGAGCGTCCAGGGCGTTGATCACGCTGAGGCCATTGCCCTCCTTCGTCGGTTCGCCCCTCCTGTGGTAGGCGCTGGATCTCGCTGATTAGGAACTCCACGGCGCGAACGAAGTCGTTCTCACTGCGGCGGTCAGGTATCACCGGTACAGGTTCTTTGACCGCGTGACCTAAGACAACCCGTGCGGGGGATTTGGCGTGTTCACTCGTTCGCCGATGTGAGAGAAAAGCTTGTTGGTGGCGCGTTACTACTCACACTCGAACCAGAGGCAGCACTTGAGGCGTCCGCACATGCCCTCCAGGCCTTCAGCGTTGATGGCGAGCGCTTGTTCCTTGGTCATGCGTACCGTCACCGACTCGAACTTGTCGAGCCACGACGAGCAGCACGTAACGTTTCCGCAGCGGCCCAACGCACCGATGTTCTTCGCCTCATCGCGAGGGCCAACGGAGCGCAACTCCATCTTGCTCCCAAGGCTTCTGCCTCTTTGACCTTGAGCTAGTCGCGAAGAGCTAAGTCATCGTCGGTCGCGGTGCACCAAAGCGTCAGGCGCAACGGCCACGTTACCCACGTCAGAACCGCTGGTGGTATCAACCACCACTTTGTCACCAATGGCAATCTCAAGCTGGTCCGGATCGTAAACGCTAACGGCCTGGGCAGTCTTGAACCCCACACCCATCACGCGAGAAGCGTGTTCTGCTGTCATCTGCATTCCACGGCGAATCTACCCGCAGACCACTATGGCATGTCGATGTGAAGAATCTGTGACCTCAAGGAAAAGATCGAGGGAAAGCTCCCTGAACGCCGTCAGGAAAGACGCACGGGAGGCGATTCAAGCATCATGACGTCAAGCGCGAGGCGAGGGTTTGCATTGCGATCCAGCACCTCGATGGACTCAGTGACGAGGTGTAACCAACGCACGGTGTCAGCAGGCGTAAGCGCGGCCGCGTGGCGCTGGATGGTCTCCCGCCAGCTCACGTTGACCACCGCCTCGCTTTGCCCCTGCTGCACCAGCAACACATCGCGGAGCCACCGCAGCCATAGGTAGAGGTCCTCACGACCGGCGGCGCGGTCGCGCTGGAAACGCCGGGCCAGTTGCTCCGCGTAGCGGAATCGGTCCTCGAGTCCCTCTTCGACGACCTCGGCTATACGCTCAAGGCTAAGGTGAACGCCAGCGAGCACCGCAGGGTCGTGGGCCGCCTCTATCGCCCAGCCCAGGCAGCCTCGGGAAAGCCGCGCGACAACGTCGGCCTGTTCTGCGCCCATGCCATGCTCTGCGGTGAGGATTTGAGCGACCCGGGCCGTAGGCAGCGGGTGCAATTCGACGTGCTGGCACCGCGACCTGACGGTGGGAAGAACGCTGTCTTCGCTGGCAGCGAGCAGCAGGAGTTGCACGTTGGGAGGCGGCTCTTCCAGCACCTTGAGGAGCGCGTTCGCCGCGTCGTTGGTCATCGCATCTGCCCCATCGAAAACGAAAACGCGCGTACGACCCTCGTAGGGGCGCAGATGGGCGGAGGCTATCAACTCACGGATCGTGTCGATGCCGATGGCTGTCTTCGGGCCTTCGGCGGCCTCGGGGTCAACGCGGATCACGCGGACGTCTGCATGAATCCCCGCAGCGATCCGGGTGCACGCCTCGCACTCACTGCAGGGAACATCGTCGTCGCTCAGGCAGTTGACCGCCTGCGCGATCTGCACGGCTAATCTGAACTTGCCCACATGGGCGGGCCCTGTGATGAGCTGAGCGTGGTGCAGCCGATCGTCGCGCAGAGCCGATTCCAAGGCTTGCACCGCTGCATCGTGGCCCTGCAGGCGTAACACGCTAGACAACGTCCTGCGACATGAGGTCGGCGTAGGTCTCGCGACGGCGGATCAACGTGGCCTTGCCACCGGCGACCATGACGATGGCCGGGCGGCCGTTGGCGTTGTAGGTGCTGGCCATCGAGGGCGCGTAGGCCCCCGAAGCGGGTATGGCGATGATGTTGCCAGCCTCGACTGCAGCGATGTGAGCGTCCCAAACGAGGACGTCGCCCGACTCGCAGTACTTGCCGACGATCGTGACCATGACATCCGGCTCGACCGTCGCGCGGTCAGCGGTAACTGCGACGTACTCGGATCCGTAGAGCGCCGGGCGTATGTTGTCGCCCATGCCGCCGTCAACGGAAACGAAGGTCCGCACTCCGGGAACATGCTTGATGGCGCCTACGGTGTAGACGGCGACGCCTGCAGGCCCGGTAATGGAGCGGCCAGGCTCTATGATGAGCGTAGGTTCCGGCATGTTGTACTGCGCGCAGCCGTCCTTAAGGGCTTTGACGATCACCTCGGCGTAGGCCGAGGGCAGAGGCGGCTCATCGGCTTCGGTGTACGCGATGGCGTAGCCGCCGCCAGGCGAGAACTCGTGCATGTCGAGGCCAAGCTTGCGCATCTCCGACGCGAAGGTGAGCACACGGCCGACGGCCTCCTCGTAGGGCTCAAGCTCGAAGATGGGTGAGCCAAGGTGGAAGTGGATGCCCGTGAGGTCCAGGTGCTCTGCCGCGAGCGCCAGCTTGACCGCCTCTGCAGCCTGATTGGTCTCGATGGGGAAGCCGAACTTGGAGTCCAGCACTCCGGTTGTCGTGAGCAGGTGGGTGTGGGGATCGATGCTGGGCGAAACGCGCACGAGCACGGTCTGCTTACGGCCGGCCTCACCAGAGAGTTTGTTGAGCAGGTCTAACTCGTAGAAGCTGTCGACCACCACCTGTCCGATGCCCCAGTCCACCGCGTCGCGCAATTCTTGGGGTGTCTTGTTGTTGCCGTGGAAGTAGACGTCAGCCGCAGGCACACCCGCAGCCCGCAGAATCGCCAGCTCACCGCCGGAAACGATGTCGAAGCCGAGGCCCTCCGCCGACAGCATGCGCGCAAGGCCGACGTTGATGAACGCTTTGCTGGCGTAGAGCACCTTTGAGTTGGGGTGGCGCGACTGAAAAGCAGTCTTGAACGCCGCCGCCTGCGCCTTGAGCGTGGCTTCGTCGTAGACGTAGAGTGGTGTGCCGAACTCGGTGGCGAGGTCGACGAGGTCACACCCGCCGACGACCAGGTGGTCGCGGTCGTTGACCTCGGTTGATACGGGAAATACTTTGGCTTTCGGGACGGTGGTCATGCACGTGCTCCACAGATGATGTGTTGAGGATATCTCTCACAGTGCAGCCGCGCGAGGCTCCAGAAGACGCGCAGGAGCGACGCAGAGGAAGGCGTTTATACAACGAGCCTGCAGCGGTCTCCTTCTTTCCGCACCGCGCCGTCCTCGATCAGCTTCTTGATTCCCGTGCGCAGCTGCACCTCAGCGAGCTCCCAGTGCACCTCCGGCAAGCCGACGTAGATGGTCTCTGGAATCTCACGAACGGTGTCCGTTGCTTCGCCCAGCACGCGAAGCAACTCTTGCTCCCGCTGCTCGCGGTGACGGGCTCCATCGACCCGCAGGGCCGCGTGCAGGCCATCGGAAGGGCGACGTCACCAATAGCGTGGGGAATTCGCCCTCGACGTCGGGCCGGTAGATGCGCAGGGCAATACGGACACCGTCGCGCACGGTTACGTAGATGTCCTTCTCATCATGCATAGGGAAATCGTCAGGTTGTGTCAGAGGGTCATTGTTACTGGGGCAGGGTGGCTTATAGCCGAGAGTTTACGCTGGCATTTCTATGACGAGCACACGGTCGCGCCTCGTGAGATCTTGGACGATGCGGATGTTGGCGCCAGGGACGGCCTCAGCCGCGAACGCGCTCGCTCTAGCAATCTGGCGTGGATCCATCTCCATGAGCACCACGCCCAATGGGTTGAGGTATCGCGGAACGTCAACGAGAAACCTGCGGATGAGGTCGAGGCCGTCCTCGCCGCCATCGAGGGCTTCCCGTGGCTCGTACATGCGGATTTCAGGGTCCAACGTGGGAATCTCGCCCGATTCCACATAGGGAAGGTTGGAGGTGATCATGTCTACGGGCCCAGGCAAAGGCGTCAGGAGGTCGCCTTCGAGTACGTCGACTCGCTCAGCAAGCCCGAGACGTTCAGTGTTACGGCGAGCGAGATCGAGCGAGGCCGGATAGAGGTCGGTGGCATAGACGTGCGCGCTTGGGAGATTCGCCGCAATGGTGAGCCCTATCGCGCCGGTACCGCAACCGACGTCCGCGATAGTGATCGGTGCGGGGAGATCGACGGCGACACGAAGGGCCTCCTCCACGAGCGCTTCGGTGTCCGGGCGTGGAATCAGCGCGCCAACACCCACAAGCAAGTCGATGTTGTAGAACTCGCGATGGCCGAGCAGATATGCGGTGGGCTCGTGGCGCAAGCGGCGTTGAATCAAGGCTTCGGCGCTCTCGGCTTCGACCTCAGACGGGGAATCATCCATGCGAGCGTACAGTTCGGCCCGATCAACTTCGAGGGTCGTCATCCAGACGAGGTCAGCCTCGATGCGAGCATCGCCGATGCCGCAGATCGCGAATCGACGCTCCGTCTTGCGCAGGAGATGGCTGAGCGACGTCACTCGCTACTCGCTATCGCCCTCTTGGAGGAACCGCGCTTGCTCGTCTTGCAGTAGCGCATCAACGATGTCATCGAGGCGTCCCTGCCCGGCGAGGATCTCCGGCAAGCCGTGAACGGTGAGGTTGACTCGGTGGTCGGTCAGCCGATCCTGGGGAAAGTTGTACGTGCGAATCTTCTCAGAACGTTCGCCTGTTCGCACTTGCAATTTGCGTGATACGGCAGCGGCTTCGGCCTGCTCTCGCATCTCCATCTCCAGCAGGCGAGACCGCAACACTGTCATCGCTTTGGTCTTGTTCTTGAACTGGGAGCGCTCGTCCTGACACACAGCCATAATCCCAGTGGGGATATGCACGATACGAACCGCGGTGGCAACCTTGTTGACGTTCTGTCCGCCTGCGCCGCCGGAGTGGAAGATGTCGATGCGCAGTTCGCTGGCAGGGACGTCGAAGTCCGATTCCTCAGCCTCTGGCAGAACCACGACTGTCGCCGTGGAGGTATGGATGCGTCCCTGCGTCTCGGTCACGGGCACGCGTTGCACCCGATGAACACCACCCTCGTGCTTCATAAGGCGGAACGCATCGGGGCCTACGACTTCGAAAAGGACCTCTTTGAAGCCGCCCTGCTCACTGCCGTTGGAGTCCATGACTTCGACCACTAGCCCGTGCCTCTGGGCGTAGCGGGCGTACATCCGATAAAGGTCTGCGGCGAATAGGCCCGCTTCATCGCCTCCCGTGCCTGCCCGGAGTTCGACGATCGCGTTCTTGTTGTCGTTCGGATCTTTGGGTAGCAGCGCCGAGTACAAATCGCCCTCAAGCTCAGTGATACGCGCCGTGAGGCCAGGGACCTCCTCCTTGGCCATGGACGCCATCTCAGCGTCATTATCGTTGATGAGGGCACGAGTGTCAGCCAATTCCTGCTGCGCCGCTTTGAGCCGCTGGTACGTCTCCACGACGGGCTGCAGGTCAGCGCGCTCTTTGGCCAGTTTGCTCAGCCGCGCATGGTCACCGGCGACGTCAGGACTCGCGAGGAGTTGGTCGATCTCCACGAACCGAGCCGCTAGTTTTTCGAGCTTTTCCAGCATCTTCGTGTCCTGTCGATGGCCTATCAAAACAAGGCCCCCGCATAGCGGAGGCCGGTCGGAGAAGTATAGCACCGACCAGGCGTCGGCCGGAGGGCGCTGCGCTCCCACAAGAATGCTGTCAATCGTAGCTGAGACTACTGCCCTAGCCTCCAAACATCGTTGTAGACTTGTCGGGATTTTTGCTGCTGGAACGGTTGTTGCCACATGAATATAGGCCGCCTTTCGCTCCTGGGTCCCACTATCGTGATGTTAATCGCGCTGGTGGCAGCATGCTCGGGTGGAGGCACGCCCACTCCCATCCCGCTTCCACCCACACCAACGCCAACGGCCACGTTCACGCCGACACCCACGCCGACACCCACGCCGACGCCCACGCCGCCTCCAACGCCGTCGCCAACGCCGTCGCCAACGCCGTCCCCCTCGCCAACGCCAACGCTGGTTCCGACGCCAACGCCAACGCCGACGCCCACTGCGACGCCCACGCCGACACCCACGCCATCGATTAGCGACGGTATCGTGATCGGCGAAAAGGCGATGGTCAAGCTGACGGCGGGCGCAAAGCAGTGGTCTGGCGTCATGATTAACTCGTCAGGGCGGATAGTGACGACATCACTGAACTTGGGTACTGCCCCGCTGGTGTCGTACCGCACGTTCGACGGAGCCACGGGCCAGGCTTGGGTTATGGGCCGCGACGACAATCTTGACCTCGCAGTCCTTGAAGTTCTAAACCCTGGGCAGCAATTCGCGTCCATTGTGGTATCCACCGAAGACCCGCCGGGCCGCAGCGAAAATCTGGTGCTCATGCATTACCGTGCCAGCGGAGTGACCACGGAAAAATTCAACTCTGCCGTCGTAGGGTCCCGCCAAGACCAAATCACAGGGATTTCTTATCTCCAGCTCCAAGGGTTCTCGACAGGTACTGAAGATGGCGGAGCGCTCTTCGATGCGCGGGGACAACTCCGTGGTCTGCGGATGAACTCCGACAGGATGATCAGCATAGGCATCGGTCGCATCGGTGAGGTGTGGGCGATGGACTCATTCGCTCTGGCAAGTTCGATGATCCCTCGCCTGCAAGCGGGAGTTTCGGTCATCAGCTCGCTAGCGGGGCAGTGCACCGACCTGGGCGCGCCACCGCCTATCCCGGCGATCTACAAGGGCGATGTCTCCGTCGGTGGAACACCGGCGGAGGTCGGTCTGCGGATGTACGCCAGAACAACCAAGACATCGACCGGGCAAGAACTCTGGTTCTCGCAGCCGATCTCGACCGTAGGCCGCTACTTCCTCACGATCAGCATCTGCGACCCGACCTACGCCAACGGCGTCGTGGACTTCTGGCTGAACTCCTCTCCCTCCCTGGCGACCAGCATCTACTCGCCGAGCAGCACGCAGGTCAACAATCTGGTCTTCCCGTAACCAAGCACCCGCTAGTTTGAGAGCGATTCGAGGAGCCCCGACTGGGGCTCCTCTTTCTGTTCGGCGGTTTCCATGTCGCGCACTGTGGCGACGCCATTCGCCAATTCCTTGGGGCCGAGGATGACAACGGTGCGGGCCCCCACCGAGGAGGCATAGCGCATCTGTGCCTTCATGCTACGCTCGGGCGCGAGAACGGCGGCCACGTCAGCAGCCCGCAATTCGGTGGCGATGCCAACGGCCTTGGCCTTCGCATCCGCACCGCTGTAGGCGATAACGATGGGCGCTGGCGGCACGATGCCTGCGGTCGCGCCCTGCTTGCGCAGGTTAAGGATTAGCCGCTCGATGCCCGCCGCGAACCCGATGCCAGCCGTTGGCTTGCCGCCAAGCTGCTCGATCAGGCCGTCGTAACGGCCGCCGGCGCAGACCGCGCTTTGAGCGCCCGTGTGATCAGGGTGAACCTCGAAGACCGTGCGCGTGTAGTAGTCGAGCCCACGCACGAGTTTGTTGTCGAGCACATACGGCACCCGGAGCTCGTCGAGGTACGCCAGCAGTTCGTCCCAGTGGGCCTGCGCTTCATCGCCAAGGAAATCCGTACTCTTGGGCGCGTCATTCATGAACGACTCGCGTGCAAGCTCCTTGGAGTCCAGCAAGCGCAGCGGGCTGGTGTCGAACCGACGGCGGTCGTCTTTCCCGAGGTGAGCGATATGGGGGTGAAAGTGGTCTTGCAGGGCCTCCAGGAACTGGGGCCGGTTCGCCGCGTCGCCGATGTTGTTCAATATCAGTTTCATGCCGCCGAGCCCAAGCCGGCGCATGGTGTCCATAGCGAGCTGGATGACCTCCAAGTCGATCGCGGCGTTGGTGTCCCCGATGGCCTCTACGCCGAACTGGTGGAACTGCCGGAATCGACCAGCCTGGGGGCGGTCGTACCGGAACATGGGGCAGAGGTAGAAGAGCCTTACGGGCTGCGCCTGGTTGTGCAAGCCCTGTTCGAGGTACGCACGGCAGACGGCTGCTGTGCCTTCTGGGCGCAGCGTGATGTTCGTGCCACCACGGTCGTCGAAGCTGTACATCTCTTTCTGGACGATGTCGGTTTCCTCGCCCACAGTGCGCAGGAAGAGGCCCGTCTCTTCGAAGATCGGCGTGTCGATGCGCCGGTAGCCATGGACGTGAGCCGCCTGGGTGACCGTGGCGGCAGTAAAACTCCACAGCGGTTGATCTTCGGGAAGGATGTCAGCGGTGCCCCGCGGCGCCTGATACATATGTGGCACGTCTCCAGTGGATTGGTCAGTGGGTTGGAGTCGCCATTATACGGTCGGGGCGCGCATGGCTCGATGGTAGCGGAAGCAGGAGGGCCCAGAGGGGAGAAGGGGCGAAGTGCAGGGAGTTATAATGCCCAAAATGCAGGATTTACTCGAAAAGGTGCGCGAGTACCTGCCGCCGGACCGGGCGCAGATGGTGGAAGACGCCCTAGAGTATGCACGAGAGCGCCACCAAGGACAGACGCGCCGCTCAGGCGAGCCCTACATCGAACACCCCGTCAGCGCCGCGACCTACTTAGCCGATCTACTGCTGGACGGCACCACAATCGCAGCCGCGCTTCTCCACGATGTCGTCGAAGACTGCGACGTGACGATAGACGAGATTCGCGAACGTTTCGGCGACGAAGTCGCGCGCCTGGTGGACGGGGTCACGAAACTCACCAAGCTGGATCTGTTGCGCATGGATAAGGACGGCCAAATGCCCACTCCTGTGGGCAACGAACAGGCCGAGAGCCTTCGCAAGATGCTAGTGGCGATGGCCGAGGACATCCGCGTCGTTCTCATAAAACTGGCTGACCGCCTCCACAACATGCGTACGCTCGGTGCGCTGGCGCCGCACCGGCGCGTGGCGATCGCCCAGGAAACCTTGGACATCTACGCACCACTGGCCAATCGCTTGGGCATGGGTGAGGTGAAGTGGCAGTTGGAGGATCTGTCGTTCAGGTACCTTCAACCGAACCAATACCGGTCTATCTCCAAGCTGCTAACGACCAAGCGCCAAGAGCGTGAGGCCTATGTGCAGCAGGTAACTGAAGTCCTGAAGCGTGAGTTGGCGCGAGCCAACTTCAACGCAGAGGTCACGGGCCGCCCTAAACACATCTTTTCGATCTACAACAAGGCACAGTCGTACGCCACCCAGGGCAAGCAGCTCGGCGACATCTACGACCTATTCGCGGTCCGGGTGCTGGTGCCCAGCGTGCAGGACTGCTACGGAGCACTGGGCGTGGTGCACTCTTTGTGGCGGCCGCTCCCCGGTCAGTTCGACGACTACATCGCGAACCCCAAGGAGAACGCCTACCAATCACTCCACACCACCGTGCGGTCTATCGGTGGACTGCCGGTTGAAGTGCAGGTTCGGACGTACCAGATGCACCGCGTGTCCGAGTACGGCGTGGCATCACACTGGAGCTACAAAGAAGGCGGGGGCGCCGGCAAAGACGTCAAGTTCGAAGAGCGGATGACGTGGCTGCGCCAGCTTCTGGAGTGGCAGCGAGATGTCTCCGGCACGGAAGAGTTCCTGGAAAACGTTCGCACCGACATCTTTCACGACCAGGTGTTCGTGTACACACCCAAGAACGCGATCAAGGAGCTGCCCGCAGGGGCGACGCCGATCGATTTCGCGTATCGAATACACACGGAGCTTGGTCACCGGTGCATCGGCGCGAAGGTCAACGGCAAGCTGGTAGGCCTGGACACCCAGTTGAAGAACGGCGACGCCGTGGAGGTGCTCACCAGCAGAATCGCGCGCGGGCCGAGTCTGGACTGGCTGAACCTCCACCTGGGGTACGTGAAGACTGCCACCGCTCGCCAATCGATCCGCTCGTGGTTCCGCCGCGAGGAGCGCGGAGAAAACATTCACCGAGGCTACGATCGACTGAAGCGTGAGCTCAAGCGCCTGAGCAACGCTACCGACGAAGCAGAGATCGCTAAGCTATTCGGCTATGCATCTGAGGAAGACCTGTTCGCGGCGATAGGAAGCGGCATGGTCTCCATGACCCAGGTCGCAGGCCGGCTCACCGCCCAGGCCGACACGGGAACCGACTCCACCAGCATCGATAACGCTTCCCTCACTGGGCCAACCGCGGGCATAACCGTTCTCGGCGTCGGCGATCTACTCACGCGCATGGGTGAGTGCTGCCATCCGCTTCCTGGCGACGAGATCACGGGATACGTAACTCGGTCCCGAGGCGTCACCATCCACCGAACGGACTGCTCGAATCTGAAAAACCTTGATTCACCTCAAAGCACAGACGACAGGATGGTTCCGGTGTCGTGGGGCGAGAGCCGGAACCTGTACCCGGTACGCCTGAAGATTGAGGCATTCGACCGCATGGGGCTGCTGCACGACATCACGGGAGCGACATCCATAGAGCGAGTGAACATCATCGGCTCGCAAACCAATGTCCACGACGACCACACGGTAACAGTCCATGTAACGTTGCAGGTGCACGGCCTTAAACAACTCAGTCGCCTTTTCTCGCGTATTGAAGGCGTTCGAGGCGTGCACTCGGTGAGCCGCACGATCCAGTCGGTCGCGCCTACTCCCAATTAGGCGTCGGCAACTAGCCAAGCGGCGCCATTCAAGGCATACTGTTTGGGTTGTAAACCAAAGAATCACCGTGTGGCATAGTCGCACCGCCCGTAGAGTCGCAGGAGGAATCCTTTGCCAGCAGACAAGTCAGCCCGAACCCAGGAACGTCGTCGAGTCATCAACCGCCTGGTGCGCACGCGCAGCCGGACCGCCGTCAAGCGTGCGGTAGCAGCGATCGCCAATGAGCCGGCCGAGGCGGCGGGGACAGTGGTCAGCGCCATCAGCGCGTTGGATCGGGCCGCGAACAAGGGCATCATCCACAAGAACAACGCGGCACGCCGAAAGTCCCGACTGGCGAAGCGCCTCAACGCGGCAAACGCCAAGTAAGCTTCCCTGACACGCGAAAAAGGCCGGCCGTTTGCCCGGCCTTTTTCTTTGCTCATTCGCCTGCCCACTACGGACACGCCGGAATCTGTGACAACTGGCCGTTGACCGGTTGCCCTGAGCGGACTAGGCTCTCTCTAGAACATGTGTTCCCCGGAGGGTACCAATGGCACTACTGAACGAACGGCAACAAGAGATCTTAGATTTCGTACGCGAGTACCACCTCGACCGCAGCTATATGCCATCGGTCCGCGAGATCCAGGCCGCGTGCGACATCAGCTCCACGTCGGTGGTCGACTACAACCTCCGCATCCTCGAGCGCGAGGGCTTCATCCGGCGCTCGCCCGACATCTCACGTGGCCTGGAGCTCGTGGGGGTCAAAGAGAAGGAACCCCAGATAGAGGTCTTTCAGATCCCGGTCCTTGGCTCTATCGCTGCCGGTGAGCCGATTCCGGTACCTGAGTCCGAAGACTGGCACTCTGAGGGATCCGAGACCATCACGCTGCCGCCGGAACTCGCCACCCGCAACCCCGACGAACTCTTCGCTCTACGTGTGAAGGGTTACTCGATGATCGACGCGCTAATAACCGACGGCGACATCGTGGTGCTAACGCCCACGTCACAGGCCCGCAATGGCGACATGATCGCCGCTTGGTTGCCGATGGAGGAGACGGCGACACTCAAGCGTTTCTTCCTCGAAGGCGACCAGGTGCGCCTGCAGCCAGAGAACAAGCAGATGGATCCGATCTTCGTGGCTGCTGACAGGGTCCAAGTACACGGACGCGTCGTTGGCGTCATCCGTCGGATGAACTAGACACGGCTCCGGTAGGGGCATCCCGACTGTACGGTGACGTATCATCAGGGAGTGTTCAACGTACGTCTTGCCCGACCCTCCGAAATTTCACTTATCGTCGACTTTCAACTCCACATGGCAGAAGAGAGCGAGGGTTTCGCTCTCAATCGAGAAACGCTTACGGCGGGCGTTACCGCAGTCTTCGACGGCAGTGCGCGCGCCGATTACTGGATCGTCGAGCAGGACGGGACCACGGAGGGCATGGCGATGACGGTGCCTGAGTGGAGCGATTGGCGCAATGGGACGGTGCTCTGGCTCCACTCGGTCTACGTGGCGCCAGACGCGCGCCGCCACGGCGCCTTCCGGGCGATCTACGATCACCTGCTCAAAACCGTGGAGGCAACCGATGAGCTGAAAGGCTTGCGTCTTTACGTGGATAAGACCAACGAGCGCGCCCAGCAGGTCTACGAGGCCATGGGGATGACCCGCGACCACTACCACCTCTACGAATGGCTCAAGCCAAATCCAGGGTGACCCCTCGACCCCTATCTTGGGCCGTCGCTTACCGACGGCAATCGTGGGTTGGGTTAGGGCACCGCTGATAGCTGGCAAGCGAGAGGAACATCCGAACCCTCGCCATCTAGAGCCTTAGCTACAGCCCAGCGGCAGCTTATCGTCCCGCGGTGACGTAGACCGCGACCGCGTCTAGTCGGAGGAGGGGAGGGCCTTGGCGGCGAGGAGAGCCATCGGTACTCCATCGCAGCAGATCACCCCGGTGCCTGCTTTCGTGCAGAGCAATGTCGCCTCACAGGCCGCGCATTTGTAGCGCTTGCCCAATCGATTGGCGCCGTCCGCTCCTGCGTTGGCGCAAGAGACATCGCCGGCCCCAGCTTTGGTAACCATGTACTGCGCTCCATGATCACTACACTCGACGCGCTTCCCCATCACTGACGGCACGATTCACCTCGCCCTTGCGGCCTTGCTAGCCAACTCGCCCATGATAGCAAAACCCTCGCCGATTCCGAATTGTTGGCACTCGTTCTCAGGCGGTCAGGGTTGCGGCAGCTCAGATGCGCCCTTATCCTCGCGCCGACCAACCACCTGGAGCGTGCGCATGGCCATCGCCTCGCAGATCAAACAGTACATGGCGGACAGCTCGTGGATCCGCCGCATGTTCGAACTCGGTATCGCCATGAAACGTGAGCGGGGCGAGGAGAACGTTTTCGACCTCTCGCTGGGGAATCCGGTGATGGAACCACCCCCAGAGTTCATGGCGGAGATGCGGCGGCTACTGGACGGCCCCCCAGCCGGATCGCACCGCTACATGCCCAACGCCGGCTACGTCGAGACTAGGGCCGCGGTAGCGTCCGCGCTTGCGGAGGAGACGGGACTCGCGTACGGCCCAGAGCATGTGCTGATGACCGTGGGCGCGGGTGGCGGGATTAATGCCGTGCTACACGCCCTCTGCGAGCCGGACGACGAGGTGGTGATCTTCGCGCCATTCTTCGCTGAGTACCTGTTCTACACAGCCAACCATGGCGCCAAATCCGTCACCGTCAACTGTGACGCCGAGTTCACGCCGAACCTCGATGAGTTGGAGGCGAAGATCACGTCGCGGACTAAAGTCGTGATGGTCAATTCTCCCAACAACCCGTCGGGGCGGGTGTACACCGAAGCATTCGTCCGCGATCTAGGGAGACTGCTGCAACGGAAGGGCCTCGAATTGGGAACGGAGATTTATCTGCTCAGTGATGAGCCATATCGGAAGATCATCTTCGACGATCAGCTTTATCCTTTCCCCCAGCTTGCGTACGACAAGACGATCACCGTGACGTCGCACTCCAAGGATCTGGCATTACCCGGCGAGCGCATCGGCTACGTGGCGGTGCATCCAGGCTACGAAAGCGCCGGCGAGCTCATGGACGCGTTCGTATTCTGCAATCGCGTCCTGGGCTTCGTGAATGCGCCTGCGATGATGCAACACGTGGTCCGCGCGCTCCAGCACGTGACGGTGGATGTGAGCGACTACCAACAGAAACGGGATTACGTATACGGAGTACTAACTGACGCGGGCTACCGGGTGTTCAAGCCAGAGGGCGCCTTCTACATGTTCCCCGAATCGCCGGTGAAGGATGAGATGCGACTGGTGGAGGCTCTACAGCGCCATGGTGTGCTCGTCGTACCAGGACGAGGTTTCGGGATGCCAGGCTATTTCCGCATCTCGTACTGCGTAGACCAGCACGTCCTGGAGGGTGCGGCGCCGGGATTCCTAGCGGTAGCCAAGGAGCTTGGCGTGACGGGCTAACCGGTGCGGTGCGAGGGACGACCCGGTATCATGCGAGGAGCGCAACCGACCTATACCACGTAGTTCCTAGGTAACGTAGCCCATCAGCATTCGTAGGCAAGGGCCCGGGGGAAGTCATGTTCCAGCCAGTGCAATTCGGCAGAGATAATCAGCTCAGAACGCGCATGTTCATCACCATGCTCGGGCTCGGCCTGCTCTACGGTCTGTTCATGTGGATCGCCTGGCAGTTCAGCCCGTTCTACCTCGTCATCGCGCTCGTCATGGTCATCATCCAATTCTCGTTGTCGGACAAGATGGTTCTTGGGTCGATGCGGGCAAAGGTCGTCAGCCCCGCCGACGCCCCAAAACTCCACCGGATGGTGGACGACCTGAGCCTGAAGGCGGGCATCCCCAAACCGAAGGTGGCTATCTCCGACATGGCCACCCCCAACGCGTTCGCGACAGGACGTAGCCAGAAGCACGCCGCAGTCGCTGTGACCTCCGGGCTCCTGAACATCCTCGACGATGACGAGCTCGAAGCCGTCCTCGCGCACGAGATCAGCCACATAAAGACGAAGGACGTGGTTGTGATGACCTACGCGTCCTTCTTCCTGATCGTGGCGGCGACGATGTCGTCTTTCCTGATGTTCTCTGCCATCTTTGGCGGCATGGGCCGCAGCAGGAACAACAACGCGGGCAGCGTTGTCTTGGTCGCGCTGCTGGTCACGTTCATCGTGAGGATCATCGGGAGCATGCTGGTGGCAACGCTCTCGCGTTACCGTGAGTTCTCAGCCGACAGAGGAGCCTCAGCCTTAACGCAGAAACCCCTGGCTCTGGCCTCAGCACTTCAACGACTCCAGGGCTCGCTGGTCAGCGTGCCCAAGCAGGACCTACGCAAGGCCGAAAGCATGAACGCCTTCTTCATCATGTCAGCGGTCGGCCCTGGGCTTGCGGAGCTATTCGCCTCTCATCCATCGACGGCAAAGCGAATCCAGCGTCTCCAGCAGTACGACCAACAGATGGCGTTCTTGAGGTAAGCCCACCGTGTGTCTAATCAGTTTCAAACGAACCCCAAAGCACTCGACTTGGCCGGAGGCCATGGCGGCCATGGCCCGCAACAGCGACCGGCTGGCGCAGCAGCTCAACACGGTCACGACGGGCAAAGTAGGCGTGCTGGTGCGGCCCACCGAAGACCAGTCCCACACGCAGACGAGGGCCGAGCTAGAGCGGGCGCTCACCGGCATGGACCGGACGCGGCACCACTTCAACGTGACGGTTGATGAAATGGGTCACGGCTGGGTGATCCTGAAAGGCGAGGATCTGCACGAGCTCGCGCAGGGCGCTGCACAGATGGGCGACGTATTCGCGACAGCAGGACTAGGCGACCGGGTCGTCGCGGCGGTGTTCCCGTTCAGCTGGCACGATTCGACCAGCCAGCGTGACCGCCCTATCTACTGGCTATACCAGCCACGCATTCGCAGCTTCACTCCGTTCGTCCCCGACGGTGACCCCAACAACGAGCGTCGAGATCACGATCTCGAAATCAGGATGGAAGCGGCTATCCGGCGCGAGTTACCCACCGAGCGCCAGACAGCGGAATGGTTCCCTATCTGGGGCATGCCGGTCTAGCTATCGTCCCCGTATCGACGGTTTGCGCAGATCCCAGTTGCTGCCGTTAGGCGCCGCTACACTTCACCCAAGACGACATTGATTCAGGGATATCACCGCTCACCAGGTAACCGCCTAGTTGCAGCGCGCCGTTGATCGCGGTGCGCTGCAACTAGCTCGCGCGTTTGGGGCGATTCCGGATCAGCGCCCTATAGGCCCAGACAAGCTCAACCAGGTCCAGCACGGCGAGCAGCAGTAGTCCGATCCAGAATGCGACCCCCAGGACCAGCACGAGGGCCATCACAAACAATGCCGTGACCGCTAAGCCCCCCAGCACCAACACACCTATGCGGGTCGTACGATCCATCCCTGTACTCCTGAGCGCCCGACTCTAAGCCTGCGCTCAAGTATAGGCGCGGCCTATTGACGACCATCTACAGCAGTATATAGTTACAGTAGTACCCCTACCGCGGGGGTATGGGTTAGTAGGAGCGAGTATGCTTCCCGACACAAAAGCAAACGCCCTTAAGCGACTGAACTACATCTCCGGCCACCTGGACGGTATCAAGAAAATGGTGGAGGCCGAGACGTACTGCGTCGACGTGCTCAAGCAAACGCATGCGGTACGGCGGGCCATCGAAAAGCTCGAGGCGCTCATGCTCCACGGCCATCTGCGGTCGTGCGTGGTGGAGGGAGTGAAAGAGGGACGCGAAGACGAGGTGCTTGGCGAATTGCTGGAGCTCTACGAAGTAGCGAATCGCTAGCCATGGCAACCGACACTCAGCAACCGAAGCGTTCAGGCGAGAACAAGCGCGTCAGCGTCCTCCTACCCATCGAGGGCATGACGTGTGCGGCGTGCGTGTCGACCGTCACAGGCGCGATCGAACACGTGCCAGGCGTGAGCCAGGTCATGGTCAATCTCGCGACCGAAACGGCATTGATTGAGTACGACGCCGCGCAGGTCGACGTCAACGGGCTGATCAAAGCGGTCGCCCGCTCCGGCTACGGCACTGCCGAGGAGACCGCCACCGTTTCGGTCGGCGGGCTCGCCGACGCCAGCACCGCCAATATCATCGAGACGACGCTCCGGAAGCTCGGGGGCGTACTCGCTACTGCGGCGAACCCCGCCACCGAGCAGGTCAGCGTCACCTTCGTCCCCGGTACGGTCGCGCCCGGCGACCTTCGAGAAGCCATCCGATCTGCGGGCTACGAACCAGGGGAGATCGCGAGCGCCGACGCACTGGAACTCGAGATGAGTCGCTTGGCGCGCAGCGCCGAGGTGCGAAAGCTCTGGAACAAGGTCATCGTCAGCGCCATCGCGACCACGGCCATCATGGTGCTCATGTTCGTCCCCGCCATCGGCCGCACGATTGGCATGACGTGGGTCAATATCGCCGCGCTCGCACTCGCCACCCCGGTCCAATTCTGGGCAGGTTGGCAGTTCTATACAAGTGCCATCGCGGCGGGGCGACACCGCACGTCCAACATGAACACACTCATCGCCCTCGGCACGAGCGTTGCGTACGGCTACAGCTTGCTAGTAACCGTCTTCGGCGGCCTCGTCGAGGGCGAGGAGTCCATCTACTTCGACACCTCCGCCATGATCATCGGCATCATCCTCATCGGTCGCTTGCTGGAGGCTCGCGCCAAGGGCAACGCGTCTGAGGCGATCCGGGCACTGATGGCGATGCAACCACGTACCGCCCACGTACTTCGCGACGGCGAAGACACAGAGCTTGCTATCGCCGACGTCGTCCCAGGCGATCTAGTGGTCGTGCGACCCGGCGAGCGCATGGCGGTGGACGGCGAGGTGATTGAAGGCGCATCGGGTGTCGACGAGTCGATGCTCACCGGTGAGAGCCTGCCCGTGGAGAAACACGCAGGCGATGGCGTATTCGGCGGCACCATCAACCAGACCGGCAGCCTGACGTTCCGAGCGACCAAGGTTGGAAGCGCGACGGCAATGGCCCAAATCGTACGCATGGTCCAGCAGGCGCAGGGCTCCAAAGCGCCCATCCAGCGCCTCGCGGATACCGTTGCGTCCTACTTCGTGCCAACTGTGCTGGCGATAGCCACGCTAACGTTTGTGCTGTGGGTCACCTTTGGGCCAGATCCAGCCTTCAACTTGGCGATGCTCAATACGGTAGCGGTGCTCATCATCGCTTGCCCCTGCGCCCTCGGCCTGGCCACACCCACGGCTGTCATGGTCGGCACCAGCGCCGGTGCACACCGAGGAATCCTTGTGCGCGGGGCCCACGCGCTGGAACAGGCGCACAAGGTGGACGTTGTCGTGTTCGACAAAACGGGCACGCTCACCCTTGGCAAGCCACAGGTGACCGATATCTTGGTCAGGGGAGAGTCCGACACAGAGGTGCTACGGCTCGCGGCATCTGTGGAGCAATTCAGTGAGCACCCGCTCGGAGCGGCCATCGTCGCAAGCGCCAAAGAGCGAGGGCTCGCCCTCTCCAAGGTCGACGCTTTCCAGACGGCGCCGGGCCTGGGCGTCCGTGCCGAAGTGGATGGCGAATCGATCACGGTGGGCAGCATGAAGCTCGCGGCGCAGGCCGGAGTAGAGATAGACGGTCCAGCCGAGAACTCAGCCAGATTGCTGTCAAAGCAGGGCAAGACCCCTATGGTAGTGCTCCGTGGCATGGCGCTCCTGGGTGTGCTTGCCGTCGCGGACACGGTGCGCACCGAGTCAGCTGAGGCGGTAGCCCAACTACAGACACTCGGCATCGACGTAGTCATGCTCACGGGCGACGGTGAGGCGACGGCCCGCGCGATCGCATCGGAGCTGGGTATCGAGCGAGTGATAGCCGAGGTCATGCCATCGCAGAAGGCCGAGCAGGTCGCACAGCTGCAGGCCGAGGGCCAGAAGGTGGCGATGGTGGGCGATGGAGTCAACGACGCTCCGGCGCTCGCCGCTGCCGACGTTGGCATAGCCATCGGCACGGGCACCGACATTGCGTTCGAGACAGCGGACGTGGCGCTCATGCACGCGGACGTCCGCGGCGTGGCGACTGCCATCGCGCTATCCAAGGCGACCATGCGAGCGATCCGGCAAAATCTCGTGTGGGCCTTCGGATACAACGTGGTGCTCATACCAGTCGCAGCAGGCGGGCTCTACCTGATCTTCGGGCAGGGAGGGGCACCCGATTCGCTCCGCTGGGCCCTCGGCGACAGCGGATTCCTGAATCCGATGCTGGCAGCGGTGGCGATGGCCATGAGCTCAGTGTCGGTCGTCAGCAACAGCCTGCGCCTGCGCCGATGGGGCAGGCAGCCCGAGCAGGACGCATAGGCGCGGACAAGACCCCACGACCCCTGAACTAGTACCAAGGAGCAATCGATGACGCAGTTAGACGTTATATTCGGCAAACCTGGCGACACCGCGATCGACCCGGTCTGCAAGATGACCGTGCAGAAGGCCAGCCCCGCGGGCGGCA